>Ga0315316_10000007_pt1 | contig 91512 bp, 86 predicted proteins | sample M160m3416metaG_FD_203702 | JGI IMG/M metagenome (GOLD analysis project Ga0315316, IMG submission 203702) | Ammonia-oxidizing marine archaeal communities from Monterey Bay, California, United States - M1 60m 3416 | ecosystem: Environmental > Aquatic > Marine > Intertidal zone | place: USA... | reverse complement strand
TAGAAACTTTTATAGATGAAACAGTCATATCTATGTCATCTAATCCTAATCTTCTTTTTATATTTTCAAATGAATTAACTAAATTATGCGTAACTTTTATAGTCTTATTTTTTTCATATATCATTGCTTCTAATTTCTCTATATATAAAGAAGCGAGCCTTCTGCCGTGGTCATGAACAAAATCATTATATAAAACTTCTTTTTCTTGCCCCTTAGTTATTGGATTAAAAGGATTTAAAATAAAAAACAAAACGATTTGATCACATTTAAGCAAATTTGTTTCAGTGATTACACGCAATGAATTTTCAAGATCTTCCGTACCATCAAGAATTATTAAGATTTTATTTTTGATCTTTGTCATTTTGTCATATCAACTATTGGACAAGAATCATCTTGCCCCCATTCTCTCCATGATGCATCATAATTTTTCACATTATTAAAGCCTGCTAATTTTAAAGTCCAAAATACATGTGCAGCTCTTATGCCACCTTGGCAATAAGTTATGGTTGGTTTTGCAGGATCTAATCCTAGAGAGTTTGTTATTTCCAATATTTCATCGGATTTTTTTAGAATAGGAATATCACCATCTGTATTAAAATCAACCCACTCTTTATGAAAAGATGTAGGAATATAGCCTCCTCTATAACCCCCGCGAAGGTTTATACCATTTCGTTCATCATCAGACCTAACGTCCAATATTTGAATATCAAGATTTTTATTTAATATATTTAACAAAGACTGTTTACTTGAAAAAATTTCAACATCTGGATCTTTTGGCTTGAAATTACCTTTTCGTTCAGACTGAATATTTCCAGTTTCTTTTGGCCTATTTTCATAATCCCACTTTGGGAATCCTCCATCTAAAACCTTAACATTATCATGTCCATAATATCGTAGAACCCAAGCTAATCTAAAGGAATACAAACAAGCAGAACGATCATATCCTACGACTAAAGAGTCAGAAGAAATTCCCAAGTCAGAAAAGGTTTTTGATATTTGATCCATGGTTTGAACATGAATTCTATCTTCTAGAGATGTTTTATAATAATTATCTAGTACATTTAATGATCCAGGAATATGAGAAGAAACATATTCCTCATTAGAATCTAAATCCAAAATAATCAATTTTTCATTATTTTTATTATTTTCTAACCATTCAGTAGATACCAAAAGATCATCAAATTTATAATTTCTCTCTTGAATTGACAAAAATTTCATAAAAAACACCTTTAAAAAAATATAACATTTAAGTAATTATAATCCTTATTAAAAAACATACAGTAAAAAATTATGAATCAAGAATCTCTTTACACTAAGAATATTAATAAATTAATGAGCCTTACTAATTTTGAATATGAAAAAAGTAAGAATAATCCTCCTGGATTTCATTTAGATAGAGTTAATTACATGATGAAAAAGTTTGGTTACCCAAATAAAAATCAGATTTTTATACATGTAGCTGGATCTAAAGGCAAAGGATCAACATCAAACCTTATTTCACAAGGGCTCAGTAGTTACAAAGTAGGACTTTTTACTTCTCCTCATATGCACACTGTTACAGAAAGAATAAAAATAAATAATAATCCTGTTTCAAAAAAAATATTTAATAAATATTTTAAAAAAGTATGGATAATAGTTCAAACAATGAAAAAGGAGCTAAGTCAAAGACCTTCATTTTTTGAATTTATGACATTGCTATCTTTAGTTATTTTTAGAGATGAAAAAGTTGAATTATCTATAATCGAAGTAGGTTTAGGCGGAAGATTAGATTCAACAAATGTGATTGATTCTTCTTTAAGTGTAATAACTCAAATAAGTAAAGATCATACAGAAATATTAGGAAATACATTAGAAAAAATTGCTCTTGAAAAAGCAGGAATTATTAAAAAAGAGATTCCCGTAGTAACGTCTAATCAAACAAAAAATGCTTTTGAGGTTATAAAACTTACAGCTAAAAAATATAATTCTAACTTATATAGTTCAAATGAAGTTATTTTAAATAAAAAAAACAAAAGATCTGAAAACAAATCAATTCAACATTTAGTATTCCTAAAAAAACATTCATTCACAACTTCATTATTGGGGAATCATCAAATAGAAAATATAAAAACTGCATTAAAAGCAATAGAAGTTTTTTTTGCTTTAAAATCTAAAAAAGCAAATTGGGAAATCATTACAAATTCTATTTCAAAAACACAAATGATTGGGAGATGCCAAATTATCAAAGATAATCAAATCACTTTAGTAATTGATGGAGCCCAAAATAATCAATCTACTAAAGCACTTATTAATGTTTTAAAAAGTACTATAAAAGAGCTTAGTGAAATCATTTGGATTTATGGAGCATCTGAAGGACATAATTCAATTGAAACATTAAAGCCAATAAAGAAATTCAACCCTAAAATTATTATTACAGAAAGTAGATTACCTAAGGCAAAAAAAAGTGAAAAAATCGTCGAAGAAATAAAAGATTTAGAATTAAATATAATAGAATTAAATAAAGATTCATTTGAAGCATATAAAAAAGCAAAAAATATGGTTAATAAAAATGGTGTAATTGTTGCATTTGGATCTCTTTATATAGCCTCAGAAATAATAGAAATAATAGAAAATATAACACCCGAAAAATATAATTATGGATAAAAAAATAGTTGTAACAGGAATTGGTATTCAAAGTTGTTTAGGAAATACAGTAAAAGATTATTGGGAAGCTTTATCTAACGGTAGATCTGGAATCAGAACAATAACTCAAGTAAGTCCCTCTGACTTTCCGTGCAAAGTAAGTGGAGAAGTTCAAAACTTTGATCCAGGGGAATGGATGAATCCAAAGGAAGCTAAAAGAATGGGAAGATTCTCTCAATTAGCAGTTGCTGCAGCGAAAGATGCAATTGATCAATCTAAGTTTTTAGGAAAAGTTGATACTGATCGAGTTGGAGTATTGATTGGAACAGGTGCTGGAGGTCTCCCTGAAACAGATCAGCAAGCGTTTGTTAAAGAATCAAAAGGTGTTATGAGAATGAGTCCATTTTATATTCCTTCAATGCTTTCAAATATGGCTTCTGCAAATATAGCTAGAATTTATCAAGCTACAGGCTACAATAATACTTGTATTACAGCCTGTGCGGCTTCAACTCAATCAATAGGCGAAGCGGCAGAAATAATAAAAAATAACAAGGCAGACATAATAATTACTGGTGGTGCAGAATCAGGTATTTGTGAAATAGGCATGGGTGGTTTTAGCACGATGCATGCATTAACCACATGGGATGGAGACCCTGCAAAAGCAAGTAGACCGTTTGATGCAAATAGAGATGGGTTTGCTCCTTCAGAAGGTGCTGGAATAATAATTTTAGAATCTGAAGATCATGCTATTAATAGAGGCGCAATTCCATTAGCTGAAATTGCAGGATTTGGAGTTACTTCAGATGCTTTTCATTTAGTTCAACCTCATAAAGACGGGTTAGGAGCAGCGAAAGCTATGAAATTAGCAATAGATGATGCAGGGTTAGAAAAAAAAGATATTGATTATATAAATGCGCATGGAACCTCAACTCCTACAAATGATCGTATAGAAACGCTCGCAATAAAAAATCTTTTTGGAGATCTTGCTTATGAAATCCCAATATCTTCTACAAAATCAATGGTTGGGCACTCATTAGGAGCTTCAGGAGCTTTAGAAATTATTGCCTGCATACAAACAATAACCAATGATGAAATTCATCCAACTATTAATCTGGAAACCCCAGATCCAGAATGTGATCTCAATTATGTTCCTAACAAAAAATTAGAAAAAAAAGTTGACGTTGCTTTATCAAATAGCTTTGGATTTGGCGGGCAAAACGCTTGTGTTGTCGTAAAGAAGTACTAATTTAATTTTATTATTTCTACAAACTCATTCCAGTAATTTATTTGCTTCTTTTTTTATAATATTTATTCCAACATTTTGTCCTATTTGAAATTCTTCTGAGTTTGACATCTTAACATTTAGTTCTATCCCAGAATCAATCTCTTTTACAACAAAGAGCTGGCTACCTTCTAAAAATTCTTTATCTTTTATTACAAAGTTACTTTCATCAAAGCTTAAAGATAATTGATTGGGTTTTACATTAATATAAATTTTGCTTGTTTCATCAAAATTTTCATTTAATAAAAATTTTCCTATAAATGTAGATACATTTTTCTCATAAACTTCCCCAAAAATAACATTTGAGTTAGAAATAGATCTAGCAATAACGCTATGGTCAGGAGCGTTATATATTTGTTGTGGAGTAGAAAATTGAATAATTTCTCCCGCATATAGAAATCCGACTTTATCAGATAGGCTCAATGCTTCCTCAGAGTCATGAGTAATCAATAAAACAGTTGATCCAATTTCTGTTAATATTTTTTTTAACTCTCTTCTGATTTGGACTCTAAGGTTTCTATCTAAATTCGAAAAAGGTTCATCCATTAATAACAATTTTGGTTTTCTAACCAATGATCTTGCCAACGCAATTCTCTGTTTTTGCCCTCCCGATAATTCATCAATATATCTATCAAGCAAATCTCCTACTTCAAGAAGAGAAATTATATCTTCATAAAACTTTTTATCAAAATTTGAGCTTTGTAATGCATATTTAATATTTTTTTCAACATTTAAGTGAGGAAACAAAGCATAGTCTTGAAAAATAGTTCCTATAGATCTTTTTTCTGCAGGTATATGAAAAAAAGATGCAGATTGCAAAAAACCATCAAGTCTTATATATCCTTGGTTGATTTTCTCTAAACCATTAATCGTTCTAAACAGGGTGGTTTTTCCAGCTCCACTATCTCCAATAACACTCACAAATTGTTTATCTTGTACGCTTAAAGATAAATTGGACAATACATCTCTAGCACCATTGTATGAAAAATGCATATTAACAATTTCTAATTTAGGTATTAGAGCGCTATTTTCATTATCTTGGATCTTCATCAATTTCCTAACCTTTTTGATAAATCATTAGACATAAAAATATATGAAGGGATTCCAGCGATGACAACTAAAATAATTGATGCTAAGGCAGTTTTTACAAAAAATGCCTCACTAGCAGAACTCCAAATTTCTGTTGCTAATGTTTGAAATCCTATTGGGCTTAATATTAATGTCACAGGAAGCTCTTTTAGACACAATATGAATACTAAAACCCCTCCATAAATAAATCCAGGACTTGATAATTTTACAATCACGTTATAATAAGTTTTAATTTTACTTGCACCAAGGGTAAATGAAGCATCTTCAAGCTTAGGATCTATTTGTGTCATGCTAGATTTAATTGGTCCTAAAGCTGCAGGCAAAAAAGAAATAAAATAACCTAACACTAAAACAATAAAAGTTTGGTAAATATAATCAAAATAATTAATACAAAAGAAAACTAGGGACATAGAAACAATAACTCCAGGTAATGAAAGACCTATATAAGATACTTTATCAATTAAAAAAGAAAAAATCTTAATATTTTTTCTAATTGTAATTAGTAAAGGAATACAAACTATTGTAATAAAAACAGCAGAAACTGAAGATATAAATAAAGTGTTTAAAGTAGGTTGTATTACATCTATAAATCCCATATTTTCTCCAAAGCCAATTATTAACCAATATATTAACACTGAAACAGGAAGAATAAATCCAAAAATCAACGGAATCAGAGAAATAGGAAATATTACCCATTTCCAAGCACCTAAGTCTATTTTTTTCAAATCAGACAAATTTGAGTTAGAAAAATGCCTAGCTTCATTTTTTGTCTTTGTTTCAATTGTTAAAATAATAAAACAAAACAATACAGCAAGAAGAGATATTTCTAAAACCCCGTAGTTACTAATACTGTTATACATCCTATTAAATATTGCTATAGTAAACGTGTTGTAACGTAATAGTGAAACAGCGCCAAAGTCGCTTAATACATACAAAGAAACAAGTAAAGAGCCAGCAATAACAGTAGGCTTTACCAAAGGAAAAACAACTTTTCTTGCTGTTGCAAAAGGGCTGTCTCCTAACGTACGAGAAGCATCTATCATTTGATAGTCAAATCTTCTAAACATAGCGGAAAGTCCTATGTATACATAAGGATAAGTAATAAGAGACAAAACAAAAACAGACCCTGGCAAACCATAGAATGAAGGAAATGAGTTCATGTCAAAAAACATTTTAAAAAAATTATGAACCCAGCCATTTTTACTCCATATTTCTATTTGAGTAGTGGCCATTACATAGCTTGGTAAAGCAATAGGCAGTACAGAAATTGATGTCAAGTATTTTGAAAAGGGAAGATTAGTTCGCACATTTAAAAAGGCCAATGGCAATGAAATGAGTATTGAAAAAGTTACTACCAAAATTATCAAAGAAACCGTATTTAATGATAATTTCAAAATTGTAGTATTAAATATAAAATCAAAGAATAGATTAAATTCAAAAGTTATTTTAAATAAAAGATAAAGTAGAGGAAGAATTAAAAAAAAAGAGAGAATCAAGGAAGATATATAAATGAAACCCAAACCTATATCTAATTTTCTAATTTTTTTTAATATAATTGAATTTGGCAAAAGAACTGACATTTTAATATTATTTCTACCTTCTCTACCTTCTCAGTATACAATAACTATCCATTCATAAGGAGATATATATTTATAACATTTTTACAAGGTACAAAAACTTAATTTCAATATTTATAATTATTTTATTTTTACTAACTATAATTTCTTTGATAATTGAAAATAATTTTTATTTAAAAAATATTGATGTTGAAATTAAAAATAATTTCAATGAAATAAACGAACCTAAAAAAGAAAAAAGTATTATTGAAAAAGAAGAAATTCCACTTAAAAAGGAGAAAAGTGCTGTTGAAATAAAAGAAATCCCTCCTGCAAATAACAATAAAAACGAAGAAAAACCTACAACACAGTCGATCAAAAATCAGACTGATTCAGAAAAAATACAAATAGACGAGGAAAAGAAAGTTGTAGAATACAATAAATTTATTAAAACTGAAGTAATTGAAGTAAACATCCCTGAAATCATAAGCATGGTTATTGCAAAAATAATTTCAAACGAAAAAACAGATAATACAAATCTTGCATTTGAGTCTTTCCAAGAACATACATGGGACTCTACATCTATGGGGTGTCCAGTAACTGGAATAAGTTATGCTCAAGTAATAACAGATGGATACAAAATCAGCATGCTAAAAAATCAAGAAAAAACTGTCTATCATACTGATTTAAATGGTAATTATGTTAATTGCAGTGAAATATTAAAATCAAATATTAATGCTGACTTTAACTTTGTAAAAAAATACAACTTAGCAGATGTTCAAAAAATTGAATTGAGATTAAATCAAGATGATAAAATAATCTCAATAATTGAAGATAAAGAAAAAATCAAAAAGATAATTGAGTCTATTAATATAAATATTAATATTACACAATCCGAAAGTTGTGATGCAAATTATAAGCTTATTTTTGAAAAAAAAACTTCTTCTACTGAAATCCTTGTTTATTGCCGTACAAACCCTTATTACACATATACAGATGAAAATTTCAATGCAGGAGAAACAATTTTAAATATAGTAGAAGACATGTTATCTTCTATGGAATTTCCAGGAATACCCAAATGACAAATAATTTACCTGAAGGAAAATTAAATAATAATTTACTTAAAAAAATAATCGAAGATATTAATAATTCTAGTTCAATTAAACCCAAAATTGGTGAAGATGCTGTAGAAATAAATATTGAAAATTATAAAGAAATATTGGTTTCTTCAGATCCAATTACTTTTGAAGCAGATAATATAGGAAGTTACTTAATAGATGTTTGCTCAAATGATATTTATGCATCAGGTGGAACCCCAAAATGGCTTATAATTACTTGTCTAATTCCTATCAATACATCGTTTGAAGAAATAAGAAAAAATTTATCTAAGTTGAATAAAAGAGCAAAACTACATGATATAGATATTATTGGAGGGCATACCGAGGTAACTTCTTCTGTAAATAAAATTATCATGTCAGGGACAATAATAGGAGTTTACAATAAACATTTCACAAAAGACCTAAAAATCAGACCTGATCAAGATATTATCTTGGGAGGGTTAGCTGGCGTAGAAGGAAGCAAAATGATCTCAACTACCATAAAGCCTAATTCTTCAGAAACAAAGAAATTAGATCAAAAGTCTAAACACTTGTCTTTATCTGTCAAAGAAATTGCAAAATACGCTTTAGAAGCAGGTCAAGTTGTCAAAATGCATGATCCTACAGAAGGAGGAATTGCAACTGCAATACACGAAATAACAGAATTGGGTGAAGTTGGTTGCAAAATACAATTTAAGAAAATAAAGTTTGTTGAAAGTTTTAAGGAAACTTGTCAGAAGCTTAGATTAAATCCTCTTGGGGTAATCAGTTCAGGTTGCTTATTGATAATCTCAGAGCAAGAAAATTCTAATAAAATAATAGAGGCGTTGAAGAAAAATAAAATTTCTGCATCAATTATAGGAAAAACGACAAAAAAAGAAAAAGGGAATATCATTAACATTAATGATAAATTGATCAAATTAGAGAGATTTGATCAAGATGAAATAATAAAAATATTTAAAGAATAATGTTTACAGATAATTTGATTAATAAAATAGAATCCTATCTCCCCAAAACTGAAGTGGACAATATTATTGAAGCATATAATTTTGCTGAGATTGCTCATAGTGGTCAAAAAAGAAAATCAGGACATGATTTTATAATTCATCCAGTGGAAGTAGCATCTCACCTTGCAAGATTGGAGCTAGACCCAACTGTAATAATTGCAGGACTACTTCATGACGTAATTGAAGATACTGACTTCACATCAAAAGACATCGAAGATAAATTCGGAAAAGATGTTTCAGGAATCGTAAAGTCTCTAACAAAACTTACAGTTGATGAAAACACATTAATTGAAAACCTGGATCAAAAAAACATGAGAAGGTTTTTAGTTTCAATAGCAAAAGACATAAGGGTAATGATAATCAAATTGGCTGACAGGCTGCATAATGTAGAAACTCTTAATTTTTTAGATATCGAAAAAAGAAAAAAAATCGCAAAAGAAACACTTTCAATTCATGCTCCTCTTGCTCAAAAAATTGGAATGAATGACCTTAAATGGAGATTAGAAGATGAGAGTTTTAAACATTTGATGCCCGATAAGTTTAAGATGACAAAAAGACTAATAAGCCAAAAAAGAAGTGAAAGAGAAGCTGCAACAAAAAACATGATTTCAGAAATTCAGACTTATTTAGCAAAGAGTAACTTGAAAGCGGAGGTTACTGGACGCCCTAAAAATTTATTCTCAGTTTACAACAAGCTTCAAAGATATAAACATATGGGGCGAAATTTCTCAGATATAGAAGATTTAATAGCCATAAGAATTGTAGTTAAATCTAAAGAAGATTGTTATATTGCACTAGGAGGAATTCATCATTTATGGAGACCAATCCCTGGTTCCTTTGACGATTATATAGCATCTCCTAAAGAAAACTATTATCAATCTCTTCATACAGTAGTTATGAATAATTATAATCAAAAAATAGAATTTCAGATCAGGTCAGAAAAAATGCATATATTTGCAGAAGAAGGTGTCGCCTCTCACTGGAAATATAAAGATTCTATTGAAATAGAAAAAAACCTTGCAAGTCAAAAAGATACATATTGGCTAAAAGATATGATTGATTTAGAAAAAGATGTTTTAGAAGATAGTGAATATTTAGAATCTGTAAATAATGACATTTTATCTGACAAAGTAATTGTCTACTCACCTAAAAACCAAATTTTTACTTTACCAATCGGCTCGACTCCATTAGATTATGCATATAGCCTTCACACAGATTTAGGTCATACTTGTCAAGCATCATTTATAAATGGAGCATTAAAACCTTTAAATACTACTCTGAACAATGGAGATACAGTTCAAATACAAAAATCCGAAAATGAAAAAGGGCCTAATTTAGATTGGCTAAATGAAAACTTAGGCTACTTAAAAACTGCTAATGCAAAAAACAAAGTTAAAGAATGGTTTAAAAAAAGAGAAAGATATGAAAACATTGAACGTGGTGAAAATCAAATCTTACGCACACTAAGGTTATCAAATATTGAAAACCCAGATCAATTCTTACCATATTTATCTCAAAACGATACTTATGAAAATTTTGCATATAAAGTTGGGACTGGGGATGTCAGTAATCAAAAAATCATTGATTTGATCAATGAAAAACAATTAGAGGAAACCGTTAGAAAAATGCAAAGTACAGAAGATAAAAAAACTTCTGAATCTTCAATTGATTACGATTCTCTATCTTCTGTAATAATTATGGGGCAAAAAAAATCTGAAAAAAAATTAGCAAATTGCTGTGAACCGGTATATGGCGATGAAATAGTAGGTTATAAAAATTCTACGAATGACATCGTTATTCATAGAATAATGTGCTCTAGATTAAGAACCTTTGAAAACACAGAGAGATTCATGCCAGCAGCTTGGGGGCACCTAAAAAACCTTAATCCTACAATTGTTCAAATAGAAGCTTATGACAGAATTGGGTTAATAAGAGACATAACAGATGTTGTGTGGGGTGAAAAAACTAATTTACATTCAATAAATTCTCAAGAAGACGATAAAAATGGTACATGCAAAATTCAATTAACAGTTTATACTAGAGACTTAGGTCAAATTATAAGACTACTAGGTAAAATGGAAAGTATTGCTGGAGTCTATAATGTTAGAAGGAAAAAATAAATATTATGCCAAGTTCAAAATCTCATAAAAGTCAACTAAATAAATATAATGTAAATCTGTCTATTAAGACGGCGATAAAATCCTCAATTACAAGATTGAAAAACAGTGTTTCTGCCAAAGACTCCTCCGAAGAAACAGAGAAACTGCTTAGAGAAGTATCAAGGGTACTCGACAGAGCTGCCAAAAAAAAAGTTCTTCATAAAAATAATGCCTCAAGAAAAAAATCTAGACTACAACAATTAGTAAATAAATCTAAGTAATTGCAAAACGGTTCTTTATATAATTGGGAAATAGATCATGGAGACCCTAAAGATGCTGAATCAAACATCATAATTTCTATAAGTCCCCTCACAGGATTGATTTCAAAATGGAGAATAATTTTTCCTGCTGAATATGAAGGATTAATAGACTGGGGAATTTACACTAAAGAAACACAAGAATTAAATCCTCCAAGAGGCATATTTGAAACAGATAAAATTGTTTTAGAAGACGGTCTTCAAGTGATCGTTAAAGGAGGCGTTGAATCAATTTCAAATACAAAAAAGGCACAAATAATAGTGAAAAACCCCCCGCCTCATTTTATAGGATTTGGGTTCAGTGAAGACGAATTTAGCCCTCCAAAAAATATAGAAGGAATAACTTTTGATGATCATCCCCATTAAAAGTATGACAAGAAAATTGACCAAAAGACTCAATTGTTTTAGGTTGAAATTATGAGAAACTCAAAACCTCTTACTGAAAAACAAATAAGCATTCTAAATTTTATAGAATCATATATTGAAGAATATGGATATCCACCTTCGATAAGGGATATTCAAAATAATTGCGATATTTCATCAACATCAGTTGTAAAGTACAACTTAGATAGATTACAGGAAAAAGGATTGATGAATAGAGATTCAGAAGTATCAAGAAGTATTAGTCTTACAAATTCTGAAAAAAACCAAAATATCAAAGTTCCAGTATTAGGAACAATAACGGCCGGGCAACCATTCCCATTAGTTGAAGATAGTAGATGGGATTTGGATGATTTAGATACTATAGAACTTCCTGAAAATTTTTCATATATTGAAGATAAAATTTTTGCACTTAAAGTTTCTGGTTATTCAATGGTTGATGCATTAATTGGAGACGGGGACACAATTATTCTTGAAAAAACAAACCAAGCAAAAAATGGAGAAATGGTTGCTGCAAAAATTGACTCCGAAAATGAGACAACCCTAAAAAGAATTTATCGAGAAGGAGAAAAAACAAGATTACAACCAGAAAATCCTCTAATGGATTCTATGTATTTCTCATCAAATAATGTCAGTGTTTTAGGAAAAGTTGTTGCGGTATGGAGATATATGCCTGAAAACAGGTGGTGATCTACAGCAAGTATGTTTAGTGATAATTTGCTATCATTAAACTAATTCAAGAAATTAGGGAAATATGGGATTCATTCAAAATTTAGGACCATTACAATTAGTCTTAATTGTTGTAGTTATACTTGTTCTTTTTGGAGTAGGGAAATTGCCTCAGGTAGGTAAAGGAGTTGGACAAGCTATAAATGAATTTAAATCTGCAATAAACAAATCAGAAAAAAAAGAAGATAAAGATTAGCTGATTAGACTACTTAAATAAGTATCTGATCCTAATTTTAATAAAATCAAAGCTATAATTACGAAAATTATTAGCAATAACACAAAAAACAAGCCAAAGTAAAATTTAAAAGATTTTTTGTCTGGCGAGCTTATACGAATAAGCAATAACCCCACCTCAAACAAAAGAATTATAGGTAAAGCAACAGTTATTTGGGTAATAGGATCAACCGTAGGTGTTATTAATGCCCCTAATATAAAAGAAAGTAAAATAATCCACCTTCTATACTTAGATAGTCCTTTGTGGTTTATTATCCCTAAGCTTCCTAATAAAAACATTACCAAGGGAATTTGAAATATTATCCCCATCCAAAACATTAATGAAAACATTAAGGATGTCAAAGGGCCAATATTAATCATTGGTTGAGCTATATCATCTCCAAATTTAATTAGAAAGTTTAAAGCGCTTGGAATAACAAAATAATAGCTAAAAAGAGCTCCTATAATAAAAAATAGAAAACATAAAGGTATAAGCAGATAAACGTATATCTTTTCTTTTCCAACTAATCCTGGCCTTAAAAACATAATGATTTCGTATAGTAAGAATGGAATTGATACAGAAAACCCTAAAATAATTGAAGTTCTAGCCGCCGCACCCCAGGCTTCAGTAACTCTTCCAAAAACTATACTTCCTTCTACGCCGGATTCTAAAAAAATCCTATTAGCAGGATCAATAAATATATTTATAATTTTCTTAAAAAAAATCAAAGAAGTTATGATGAAAATTGATAAGAAAATAAAATATCGAATTAATCTTTTTTTTATTTCAATAAAATGATCTAGAATATTTACGGGTTTATCTTCAGCCAAAACTTAATTTTCCAAATCTTTCTTTAATTTTTTAATTGAATTGGAAGCTTTATCTGAAACATCAGATAAAGATTCTTTTATATTTTGCAGTTCCTCAATATCGTCATCAATGTCTATTGTTTGCTCAACAACTGAAATCAATTCATCTCTTTTTTGTTTGAATTCAGAGTAAACAATTTTTGTTTTTCGTATAAAAATCAATAAATTGGAAGGACCAACAATGAAAAGTGCAATTAAAATTATTAGTATTAATTCAAATCCACCAACACCAAATATATTCATTTATTTATTCCCTTACACATTGAAAAATTATAATAACTTTTTGATTTAATTTTTGAAATACATTCATTTATCAAACAAGTTGGAAGACCTAAAATGTTTTCATAGCAACCATAATATTTTTTCACAAATTTAAAATCAATATTTTGGATACCATAACCTCCGGCTTTATCAGAGTAGTATCCAGTATCAATATACTTATTTATTTTATCAGTAGAAATATTATTAGTTTCAACAAGAGAGATTTTAACTTCAGAAAATAATGTTTTTAAATTTTTCAAGGCAACAATTGAAGTAATAACTAAATGAAAATTATCATTTAGTTTATTAATTATATTAAAAGCGTCTATCTTACTCTTAGGTTTTCCAATAACCTCGTTTTTAAAAACAATTGTATCTGAAGCAAATACAATACTTTGAGTATTATTCTTTGAAATACTTTTTGCTTTGTTCAATGCATTAAAGGTAACAATTTCTTTTACTGATAATTTCAAATTATTGTTTTCTTCAAACTTATGAGAAGTAAATTGAAATTTATAATTCAATTTATTAATTATTTGAATTCTTCTTGGAGAACTAGTTGCAAAAATAAACTCACTCATGATCTAAATCTAATAATCCTACAACTTCAACATGATGAGTCTGAGGAAACATATCAAATGGTATTATTTTTTTTACTTTATAAGAAAGCTTTATAAGCTTTGATATATCTATAGCAAAATTTTCCGGGGAGCATGAAATCAGTAAAACAGTTTGAGGTTTTATTTTGCTTATAATTTCTAAAACTTTGTCATCGCATCCAATTCTAGGGGGGTCTAATAATAAAACATCTATTTTTTCTTCAATATCCAGCAAAACTTCTTCAGTCTTTCCCTGTAAATATTGAATGTTCTTATATTTTTTTGAATTTTCCTTGGCATCTAAAACGGCTGAAGCTGACTCTTCTATTCCATATACTTTTTTTACATATGGAGAAATCAAACAAGTAAAAGTTCCTACTCCACAATAAGCATCAACGGTTATCTGATCATTGAAAAAAACATTTGAATCAAATAATACATTGAAAATTTTTTCTACTTGAGAAATATTCACTTGAAAAAAACTAGGACTTGCTACTTGATATGAGTTATTGAAAATTTTTTCCTTATAATATTTTTGACCTGTTTCAATTGATAAATTTTCAAATTTAGGTTGAATTAAATATGATTTGGTTGTATCTGAACCTCTTATGCTTACCTGGGTTTTACCTTCAAGATTATTTTTCAATATATTCATTCGCTCATTTATAGTTTTATTCATTATTTTGCAATGATTAATATTTGTCCATTTTCTATTTAAAAGATTTACAAACCCCATTCCTTTATTTTCTTCATTTTCTTCGTTTTTTCTCACTGTAAATCTAGCATGATTTCTATAATAAAAAGTTTTTTCTGATTGAATGGTATTTTCTACTAGTTCGTCTATAAACAATTCATTTTTATTAAGATTTTCTATTACAATCTCTTTTTTCATTTGTAGCTGATCTTCATATTTGATATGCAACCATTGACATCCAGTACAATTACCAAAATTTTCACATACAATATCAATTCTTTTTTTTGAAGGATTTTTTATTTCTATATTTTCTCCAATGATTTTCTCTGGAAAAATTTTTTCTACAGACACCTCAATTTTTTCACCTATAATTGAATTGAAAATCAATACAGGGATTTTTTTATAAAATCCTAATCCTACCCCGTTTCGATCATATCTATCAATCTCAATTAACAATTTTTGTCCAATATAAAAATTATGCTCATCTGTTAAATTAGGTCCGACATAAATATTCTTTTTTCTTTTTTTGCCCATATATTAGATTCTAACAATTTTCGAATACTGATAATATTTAAATGAAAAAAGAATTGTCTTTATGCAGAAAGTAAAAGTAAAAAGAAAATTACCTGATTGGTTTAAAGTAAAGTTTCCAACCGGTAAAAACTTTCATGAGCTGAAAGAAAAGTTTGCAAATGCATCGCTCAATACAGTATGTGAAGAAGCAGCTTGTCCAAACATTGCGGATTGTTGGGATAGAAAGACTGCTACATTCATGATACTTGGAGACACATGCACAAGAGCTTGTTCATATTGTAATGTAAAAACAGGTTGGCCTGGGTTTGTTGATAAATCTGAACCTTTTAGAGTTGCTATGACAATAAAGCAAATGGATTTAAATTACGTTGTTATAACTTCTGTAGATAGAGACGATCTAGAAGACGCAGGTTCTGAAATTTTTGCAAAAACCATATCGCAAACAAAAAAACTTTCTCCAAAAATTAAAGTTGAAGTATTAACTCCCGACTTTAATGGGAAAAAAGATTTACTTCAAAAGGTTATTAGTGCAAGACCTGATGTGATGAATCATAATATCGAAACAGTAAGAAGGGTTTTCAAAAAAGTAAGACCAAAAGGGAATTACGATCTTTCAATGGACTTTTTGGCTAACTCAAAAAAAATCAGCTCTAAACTCCCTACTAAATCTGGAATGATGGTTGGCTTAGGCGAAACAAAAGATGAAATAAAGCAAACAATGAAAGATTTGTTAGATAATAAAGTAGATTTATTAACAATAGGGCAGTATTTAAGACCATCTAAAAAACACCATCCAATAATCAAATTTTATAATCCAAAAGAGTTTACTGAATTGCAAAAAATAGGTATGGATATGGGTTTCAGTCATGTTGCTGCAGGACCACTAGTTAGATCTTCTTATCATGCGGACGAGCAACATAATGCAGCTGTAGAGAAACTAATTGTTGAGTCTAAGAGATAATATATTGTCTAATCTTTACATTGTGGGGACGCCAATAGGAAATCTTGAAGATTTAACGTTTAGAGCACTAAAAATACTAAGTGAAATAAACTATATTTTTTCTGAGGATACAAGAGTTAGTAAAAAGCTCTTAAACAACTATAAAATTCAATCCAAACTGATTTCTATATACAAACCAAACCAAAAATTGAACACAGAGTATTTTATAGATTTGATTGAAAACAATGATGTTGCTTTTATTACAGATGCAGGAACCCCAGGTGTATCGGATCCCGCAGCAGAATTTGTGAAATTAGCTAGAAACGATAATCATAAAATAATTACTATTCCAGGAGTCTCAGCAGTAACTTCTGCATTCTCAGTATCTGGAATTGAATCTAAGGGTTTTAACTTTTTAGGTTTTTTGCCAAAAAGCGAAACTCAAAAAATAAAAACTCTTAATAAAGCTATTGAAACTTTCATGCCTATAGTAATATTCGAATCCCCTAGAAGAATTAAACGCACTTTAGAATTTCTGAAATTTGAATTTAAAGTAAAAAATATTTTTATTGGAAAAGAACTAACTAAAATTTATGAAACCGTGTTCTATGGAGACATAGAAGATGCTTTGAAGGAATTTAATAATGAAAAAGGGGAATTTGTAATCATTTTTACTCCTGAAGAAATAAATTTTTCAAAATCTTTAATTGATAAATACGATAAAATTTTAATTGAAGGTTATAAAAAAGGAATTAAAGGTAAAAGATTATTAAATTTAATTTCAGATTTAAGTGGAACGAATAAAAGCTTACTATATGACAGATGGCTACAAATAAAAAAAAATAATGAAAACTAACCCTAAAAATATATTAGTTTGTGTAGCTTGGCCCTATGTAAATGGCCCCCCTCATTTAGGGCATATAGCAGGTATGAGTATACCCGCAGATATTTTTGCAAGATACAATAGATTGATCGGCAATGAAGTCGCTATGGTTTCTGGATCAGATATGCATGGTACACCAGTAACACTTCTAGCAAATGATTTAGGGGTAACACCAGAAGAAATATCTAAAAAATATCACGATATTTGGTCAAAAAGTCTTAAAGAAATGTACTTTGAATATGATCTTTATACCCACACTCATACAGAAAACCATAAAAAAATAGTTCAAGAAATCTTTCGAAATTTGTTAGAAAAAAACTATCTTGAAATCAAAGAACAACTCATGCCTTTTTCGGTAACTGAAAATATTTTTCTAAGTGATCGTCTCGTTGAAGGGGAATGCCCTTGTGGAAATAATGATAAAGCTAGAGGAGACCAATGTGAAGTGTGTGGAAGGACTTTGGATCCTTCAGATTTAGGTAATATTAGATCCAAAAGAGACGGATCAATTCCTGAATTCAGAAAAACATCTCATTTCTTCTTAAAATTAAGTCAAATGGAAAAAGAGATTAAAAATTGGATTCAATCAAAAAATGACTGGCGACAAAATGTAAAAAATCAAAGTTTGTCATTTATAAATGAAGGTTTGAAAGATCGAGCTATAACAAGAGATCTATCTTGGGGTATTGATATACCTGTCTCAGGATGGGAAGATAAAAAAATATATGTTTGGTTCGAAGCTGTACTTGGTTATATTTCTGCAACAGTAGAATTATTCAAAGACTCAAAGACACCTGATAAATGGAAAGATTTTTGGGAAGACAATAACTCTGAATCATATTATTTTCAAGGTAAGGACAATATACCTTTCCATACAATAATATTACCTGCAATCTTATTAGGAATAGAAGGTAAAAACTTGCCTACAGAAGTTGTAGCAAATGAATATCTAAATTTTTCAGGAAAAGAATTTTCAAAAAGCAAGAACTGGGCAGTGTGGCTCCCTGATTTTCTCAAAAAATATCCTGTTGACTCTTTAAGATATTATCTAACATCAATCATGCCTGAAACCTCTGATTCAGACTTTACTTGGGAAGGATTTGTGGCTGCAAATAATAATGAACTAGTTGCTAATCTCGGTAATTTTATTCATAGAATCTTAACAATGTCTCATAAAAACTTTGAAGGTAAAATTCCAACGTATAATAAGGACTCAACTAATACGAAAGAAATCATTGAAAAATGCAATCAAGCAATATCTGAAGTAGGAGATTCTATTTCTAAAAGAAAGTTTAGAGAAAGTTTAAACAAATTAATGGCTTTATCAAAATATGGAAATCAATTTATTGATAAAAATGAACCTTGGAAAAAAATGAAAGACAATAAAGATGAAGCAGGAGAAATTCTAGGACAAGCTACTATCATAATTCACGCCTTGAGTTCAGTATTAGAACCTTTTCTTCCTCAATCTTCAAGTAAGCTTCAAAAAATACTTTTTGGGAAAGAATTAAATGAATGGAAGCTAATTTTGCCTGAACCTGGCAGTGCATTTGAGAAACCTTCTCCTTTGTTTGAAAAACTTGATGAAGAAACTGTATTATTGGAAAACAGGAACACTTTGGATGAATGACAAAAAAGAACTTTCTAGTCTAGTTAATAATGAATTGTTATTAGTTATGATAGAACTAAACAAGATATCAGAACAACATAATTCAGAATCTGATCTAAATGAAAACATTATTAATCATGTCTTGGGTATCCCTGGAAAACAACTAAGACCAGCTCTTACAATTATATGCTCAAAAATATGGAATAAAGATGTAGATAATAAAGTTATAAAAATGGCTACTGCAGTTGAATTATTACATATAGCTACATTAGTTCATGATGACACAGTTGATTTTGCTGATACAAGAAGAGGAGAAAAGACTGCCTCTAAAATTTGGGGGCCACATATCGCAGTTTTAGTTGGAGATTTTCTTTTTGCTACAAGTGCTGAGTATGTCTGTGATACAGATTCAATTAGATTAATTAAACAATTCGCTTCAACTATTTCAGATTTAGCTAAAGGGGAATTAAAGGAAATTGAAAATAGTAACAATTTAAATATTAAATTAGATAATTATTTAGATGTAATTTTCAAAAAAACAGCTTCTTTATTTGCTACATCGTCCATGAGTGGGGCTTTATTAGGAGGAGCAAATGAAAATGATATACAAGCTTTATATTCTTATGGTAAAAATTTAGGTCTAGGTTTCCAAATTTTTGATGATGTCTTAGATTTTGAAGGCGATGAAACACAACTTGGAAAACCTGTTGGAAATGATTTGAAAAATGGCATTATGACATACCCTTCTATAATCGCAAGAAATAATAGCAAAAAATTAAAAAAAGACATAGAAGAATTATTCAAATTGCCGAAAAATAAAAAAGACAGTGCTGTAAAAAGCATAGTAAAAGAAATCAAATCATCTGGTTACGTTGAAGAAACAAAAATAAAAGCTACAAAATTAATTGAAGAATCAGTTAAAGATATTGGATCCATTGGTATACATAATGCTTATACAGACTCATTAGAAGATTTAGCTAATTACTCTATGAACCGAGAAAAATAAAAGGAAAGAATTGTTAAAAACCGAAAGAGCAAATTTTATTCTTGCAAGACTTGAAGAAATATATCCAGAAACACCAATTCCATTAAATCATGAAAGTAATTTTGAACTTCTAGTTGCCGTTTTGTTAAGCGCTCAATGTACTGACGAAAGAGTAAATCAAGTTACGCCAAAATTATTTGCCCTAGCAAACAATCCCCAAAAAATGGTAACTATTCCTACTTCAAAGATAGAATCAATAATTAAAACATGTGGTTTAGCTCCAAAAAAATCATCTAATATTTCTAATTTATCTAAAATAATTGTCAAAAAATTTGATTCAAAAATTCCAGAAACTTTTAAAGATCTAGAAAGTTTACCAGGTGTTGGGCATAAAACTGCAAGCGTTGTAATGTCACAAGCTTTTGGCCATCCAGCATTCCCTGTAGATACACATATCCATCGTCTTGCTCAAAGATGGGGATTAACAAAAGGGAAAAACGTAAAAGAAACCGAAAAAGATCTAAAAAAGATTTTCCCAGTAAACAGTTGGAATAAATTACACTTACAATTTATTTTTTATGGTAGATCTCATTGTTCTGCTAGAGGATGCAATGGAACTGTTTGTGAAATTTGTAAAAAGTGCTTCCCAAATAGAAAAAAACCATTCAAGGCAAACAAAGCTTAGTAATAAATATAAGTTGAACAGAACCAAACGACTAAATTTTTTAAATTTAAGATAAAATTAAGATCTATAAATTATTAATTAGTATGTTAAACGTTGGAATTATAAATATTACAGGTTATGCAGGAGCAGAAATTGCTAGGCTTGTTTATACACACCCTGAATTAAAGCTTGTATCTGCAACAGGCAGAAGTAAAGCAGGCCAAAATTTAGATCAAGTTTTCCCTCATTTAGAAAAAACTAATATTAAAATTCAAGAAGAATTATCTGATAATGTTGATTTTGTATTCTCCGCTTTGCCCCATGCTGCTAGTGCTGAAAAATTATCTCAATATGTTGATAGTGGAATTCCAGCCGTTGATATTTCAGCAGATTTCAGGTTGAAAGACTTATCTACTTATGAAGATTGGTATGAAATTACTCATCCAAGACCTGAACTGGTAGATAAATCAACTTATGGTCTGCCAGAATTACATAGAGAAGACATTAAAAAAAGTAAGTTAGTAGCCAACCCAGGTTGTTTCCCTACAGGCGGAATACTATCTATGTCCCCTGCTGTAAAAAATGATTTAATAGAGGATATGATTATTATAGATTCAAAAACTGGGGTCTCAGGCGCAGGAAGGACAGCCAAAGAAGCTTTTGGGTTTTCTGAATTAAATGACAATTGCTCAGCTTATGGGACTAAAGGCCATAGGCATCAACCTGAAATAGCTCAAGAGCTAAATTTTTTATCAAACAATAAGATAAAAGTTTTGTTTACACCTCACTTGATTTCCATGACCAGAGGAATATTAGGCACAAATTACGCGACTTTAAAGAAAGAATTGAAAGAAAAAGACGTTGTTGACCTATATAAAGAATTTTACAAAAACGAACCTTTCATTAAAATAGTAGATGCACCTCCTGCAACAAAGCATACTTGGGGATCAAATTTTGTGTACTTATACCCTTATGTAAGGGAAGATACAAATACTTTGGTTATCATAAGCGCTTTAGATAATCTTGTAAAAGGTTCTGCTGGTGCTGCTATTCAAAACATGAACTTAATGCAAGGTTTTGAAGAAACTATGGGGATAGGCGCGTTGCCTATTTACCCATAACTATAAGCCCCGTTGGTGTAGTGGCCTAACACGCCTGCCTTTCACGCAGGAGATCACCGGTTCAAATCCGGTACGGGGTACCAAACTTATCTTCTAGTACGTTGATAATATTTTCTAGAGTTTCTTCTACGTTTTTTAAATCTATTTTCTTTTGGGCTTTTTTGATTTTCTTCTTCTGAAAATTTCTTGTCAGGATTTTTCGTTTTGTCCAAAAGTTTTTCTATTATTTTCCACATTTTTGCATCTCTTGGAGAAACAAAGCTTATTGCTTCTCCTATTGAACCAGCTCTGGCAGTTCGTCCTATTCTATGAATATAGTCTTCAGGAACTTGAGGCATGTCGTAATTTATCACGTGTTCTATATGAGGAATATCTAAACCTCTTGATGCAATGTCGGTAGCTATCAATATTCTATACTTAGATTTCCTAAAATCTTCTAGGATTTTGTTTCTTCTGTTTTGCCTTAAGTCTCCATGAAGAGCCAAACTTTTTACAGTGTCTTGTTTTAATCTTTTCTTAAGTTTTTCAGTTAAATATTTAGTTCTAACAAAAATTAAAATAGAACCACGCCTTTCAGTAATTTCATTTAACAAATCATCATATTTTTTATCCTGATTAGTAGTAACAACTTTTTGTTTGATTTGAGTTTTTAAAACATTGTTATTTTTTACCTCAATCCTATGGGGAGAATTTAGGTATTTTTTTGACAATTTACTTATTCTTTCTGGAATTGTTGCTGAAAAAAGTAATGTTTGTCTTTTATTTGGCATATATTTTAGGATTTTCTCAACTTGATCTTCAAAACCCATATCTAACATTCTGTCCGCTTCATCTAGAACAAGAAAATTGAAATTATTCAAAGATAAAGATTTTCTAAGTAAAAGATCATTAATCCTTCCAGGTGTTCCAATTATTATTTTGGGGGATTTTTTCAGCTGAGAAACCTGATTGTTTAAGCTTGCTCCTCCAACAACCTGAGTTATTAAAATTTCACTCTTATAATCTTTCAAAGAATTTCCAACATCTGCAACTTGTTTTGCTAATTCTCTAGTCGGAACAAGAACTAACCCATAAGTATTTCGGGATGAAGTTATTTTTTGGATCAACGGAATTAGGTATGCAGCAGTTTTTCCAGAACCCGTTTCAGCACTTGCAAGAATATCATTATTCTTTAAGGCAATTGGAATAGTTTTTTCTTGGATTTCTGTGGGTTTGTGAAATCTTAAATATTTTAATGATTTAATTAAACCATCAGATAAATTGTAATCTAAAAAAGTAGTCATGTTTTACTACGGTTTTTTATCGTAGAATACAATTCTATAGACTTATTTCTTATCTAGCTGATGATTATTACTACTGATACTGATTTAAATTCTTAATATAATGTTTGATAAATTATCTTTTATCTTTTAATTGACTTTAAGCCTTCAGAAATACCTTGGTTTGCCCAATTACCCCACGGCATTGTGAAAAACTTATAACCTTTGTCTACAAAAAAGTTAGGATCCATAGTAGGAGGTATAAAATACATTCCAGGTACTACTCCATGCCTTTTACATGCCTCAGCAATTATATCCAAACCTTTTTCATACTCACTTCCTTCAAAATCTAATGAAACTCCAAGCTCTATAGATAGATCAGAAGGACCAATAAGCAATACATCTATGCCATCTACACTTAAAATCTCGTCAATATTATCAATTGCTTGTTGTGTTTCAATCATAGGTGCAATCAAAACTTCATCATTATACATATCTAAATATTCTCTATATTTTTCTTTCGTAGAATACTCTTGAACATTTATTCCCCAATCCCCTCTAAGGCCTGCATTACTTCTATCTCCTAGCGGAGCATATTTACACGCTCTAACCATTGCCTCAGCTTCTTCTTTTGTATTTACCATTGGAACAACTATACCTCTAGCTCCTGCATCTAAAGCGAAACAAATAAGATCCGGTTGATTTGCACTAACTCTTACTATTGGGGCAGCATTTTTACCTGCCATTGAAGCAATAGCTGGTATAAATTCTTTTACCATAAATGGTGAATGCTGAGTATCATAAAGTATAAAATCATAATCTGAATCAGCTAAGATACTCATGTTTTCTACCCAAGGCGAACCTGCACAACCAACTACGGTTTTCCCTGCTTTTAAATTTTCTTTTACTTTATTCATTTGATTCTCCAATAATTTGTGTATGTAATAAACCTTGTTTAGAAAACTATAATATATGAATTGTTTTAAAATGTCATATAAAAATATTAAATTTTATCTAAACTGCTCTTTCTCTAAGCCAGTCTTCTGTAATTTCCAATCCAAAACCAGGAGCATCTGATGGAATAATATAACCATCTTTAATTGTAGGAGTACCTGGTAATAAAACCATTTCTTCTAAAGGAACCCCTGGAGGAGAAACTCCTTCAGATCTTTCTGCCCACGGCACTGATGGCATAGAAAAAGCCAAGTGTTGTCCATATGGATAGTTTGTACTAGCATGAGGAATTACTGAAAGCCCATGTGCTTCTGCTAAGTGGCAAATTTTTATTCCAGCAGTAATGCCACCAACCCAATTTAAGTCTGGCTGAAATATATCAACAATTCCTTTGCTAGCAGCAACAGCAAAAGGGTATAAAGAATACCAATGCTCACCAGTTGCCAAAGTTTGCCATGGAATTCTATTTCGCAAATTTTGATACCCATCTAGGTTTTCTGGATTCAAATAGTCTTCCAGCCATTTGATTTTATATGGTCTTAAAGTTTCTGCTAGCCTAACTGCATACTCGTTATTTAAAGACATCCAAGCATCAACGGCTATTTCTACATCAGGTCCTACTTGTTCTCTTGTTGATGCCACTAACTCTTCTGCTCTATTTATCCCTTCAAGATTACTCTCTGGTCCCTCTCGTAAAAATAACTTAACCGCTTTAAACCCTAATTCTAAAAACCATTCGATACTATTTTTTGTTCCATATTCAAAACTCGTATTGCTTGCATAACAAAATATCTTATCTTTTTGAGGTCCTCCAATAATTTCATAAACCGGTCTATCCAAAACTTTACCCTTAAGATCCCAAATAGCATTATCTACAGCACTTATTGCAAAACTTGATAAACCCGAAGTTCCATAAGAAATTGTTGATTGCTGCATAATATCCCAAAGCATTTCTGTGGACATGCAATCTTTACCTACTAATATTTTGGCTAAATGATCATTAATTAAAGATTCCGTAACACCTGAATGTAAAGTGAATCCAAAACCCCAAGTCCCATCCTCTCCTTTTACTATACAAGCAGTTCTTTTCCAACCCGCCTGCCATTCAGACCTAGGAATACCCGGATATCTATTCATTGGACTTACCATTCCTCTGGTGTCATAAGGATCCTTAGATTTAGGAACTCTGGGTTTAGTTTTTATATTTGGTTTTAATTCGATTGTGAAAGCTTCAATTGATTTAATTTTCATAATTCTGTCCCGTTAGAGTATAGTTTAGTATTTGTAATTTATATAACATTTGAAAATTATCTTATCCAATAAAAAAAAGTTTTGTATAGAGGAAAATATGAAAATTAAAGACTTAAGACTTTCTAAAACTAAATTAGTTGATTATTTAGGAGACGTTGAACCTGCTTGGAGTCCTGGAAGTACAGTCAAATCCAATATTGGAGGAACTGCTTTTACAGAAATAGAACTGGATAATGGAGAAATTGGGATCGGCCCAGGTTGTGATGAAACAATTTTAAATGATGCAAAAGACTATTTAATCGGGAAGAGCCCTGTTGATGTAATTAGTCATTTTAAATATTTAATATATAAAACTAGAAATATTCCATATAATGGATTAGCTGGAATAGACATAGCTTTATGGGATCTAAAGGGAAAAATAGAAGGAAAGTCTATTTCTGAAATATTAGGAAAGAAAAAAGAGTATTTAATACCATATTCAAGTTTTGTAATCCTTTCAGATCCTGACGAAAGAGCTGAAATGGCTGAAAATTTATTAAATGAAGGATGGAAATCCATTAAGGTTAGACTACATCATGACGAATATGAAAAAGACATCGAAACTATTGAAAAAATAATATTAAAAACAAATGACAAATTAGATATTTTAGTAGATGCTAACCAAGCTCAGTCAAGTTATCCATGGCAGCCTGGAATAATTTGGGATATGGAAAGGGCAAAAAAAACTAATGAAGCAATGCATGAATTTGGTTGCTATTGGCTTGAAGAGCCTAGACCAAGATTTAATTATAAAGAATTGTCAGAATTAGTATCAATGAAAAAAACTAAAATAGCAGGCGGTGAAAATAATACAGTTGTAGCAGATTTTCATGAAATGGTAGAAAAAAATACATACGATGTCCTTCAACCTGAGTCAATGGTACTCGGAGGAATCACACCCTTAGTAGAAATCGGAGAGCTTTCTAAAAAATATAATAAAGAAATTGTTCCTCACCATGGAGGTGGTGATATTGGGGTGATTGCTCATATGCATCTTCTATCAACTTGGGAAAATGCTCCTTATTGTGAGATGCTAAATGACCCTCCTTTAAGTAGTTATAAGCATAAATTTCACATTTTTAAAGACGCTCCTAAAGTTATAGATGGAAAAATCAAAGTCCCTGAAAGCCCTGGTTTAGGTGTTTCGATTAAGGAAGATTTGATAATAAGGAAATGAATATTCCGTTATTTAGTTATCAATATAGAAGATGGTTAGTGGCTGGAACTACCTTTCTTTCAGTTGGTACATCAATTGGTTTTGTACAATACGCCTTTCAAGCATTTGTTTTGCCTTTAGAAGAAGAATTTGGGTGGTCTAGAACTCAAATTAATTTATCTTTATCATTAGGTATTGCAAGTTCTTTTATTGCACCTTTAGCTGGTAGATTTTTGGACAAATATGGATCAACAAAAATAATGTCTATTTCTTTACTATTAGTTACTCTTGGATTTTTCATGAGAGGTTCTATGAGTGAGCTTTGGCAACTTTATTTGTCTAGCATACTACTATACATAGGAATTCCAGGTGCAACACAATTACCATTAGGTAAGCTTATGGGTTTATGGTTCCCTAATATTAGAGGCAGAATGATAGGCTTTACTATGGCAGGAAATAATTTTTCTGCAGTTGTTACTGTACCAATTGCAACTTTTATAATTTTGGCTTCAGGTTGGAGATTTGCTTTTTTTGCGCTTGGAATAACTACGTTTATTGTGCTGATATTAGTTCTTATATTTATAAGAGACGACAAGAATTATAATTTTGAATCCAATAAAAAAAAGGAATCAACAAATAGTTCTAATAAAGACTATGAACTTTCTGATGCAATTAAAACAAGTGCTTTTTGGTTTTTAGTTTCTGGAATGATGTTACAACAATTTGCTAGAACTACCGTCGTTATCCAACTTGTACCTCATTTTGTAGCTAAAGGAGTGTCTGTTGGGTTAGCTTCCTCAATGATGTCTGCTTTTGGTGTTTTTGCAGTTATAAGCAAATTAATTAGTGGTTGGTTAAGCGATTTTATTCCTTCTAGGTTTATATTAATAATCGTTGTTATTTTTCAAATGATAGGAATACAGTTTGTACTTGCAGAAAAACAGGAACTAATGTGGCTTGGTTCTTCACTTATGGGACTTGGAATAGGGGCAATGGGGGTTTTAGGCCCAGCTATTACTACAGAGCTATTTGGGTTAAAAAAATATTCTTCAATTTTTGGATTCATTAATATGCCAATAGCTATTCCTGTTATCGTAGGTCCCATATTTTCAGGGATAATTTTTGATAGATATAAAACTTATACTTTAGCTTTTAATTTAGTAGAATTACTTTTAATAATTTCAATAATTAGCTTTATTTTTGTAAAAAACAAAGCAAACAAAGGAACACCATAATGGTTAAAGCAGCTGTATTATACGAAGCAAACAAACCTATGATCATAAAGGACTTAAAACAAGAGTCCCCAAAAAGCAACGAAGTAAAAGTAAAAATGCTGGCTGCTGGAGTTTGTGCATCTGATCATCATATTATGAAAGGTGAAACAGCTTTTCCTATGCCTATAGTTCTAGGACACGAAGGAGCAGGAATAATTGAAGATGTTGGAGAAAATGTAACGTCTGTAAGCAAGGGAGATAAATGTATCTTGTCTTTTGTTGCTAGTTGTGGATCATGTGTTTCTTGTCGAAATGGATTGGGGAACCTTTGCGATACTAATAGACTAACTGGAACAAAACAATATGATGGTACTTTTAGATTAAAAGATGAAAAAAATGAGGAAATTCATCAAATGGCAAAACTTGGTGTTTTTGCTGAAGAAATTATTATTCCAGAAAACGCATGTTTTAAGATTGATGATGATGTCCCTTTAGATGTTGCATGCTTAATCGGTTGCTCAGTTACAACTGGAGTTGGAGGAGTAATTAATCAGAAAAATATTTTCCCTGGAGCAACTATAGCTGTTTTTGGTACAGGAGGAGTTGGATTGAACACTATTTTAGGAGGGCAAATAATGAACTCTTCTAAAATTATTGCTGTAGATATTTTAGATAGCAAACTAGAGTTTAGTTATAAGTTTGGAGCCACTCATACTATTAATTCTAAAACAGATAACGTACAAGAAAAAATCCTAGAAATTACCAATGGTCAAGGAGTTGATTTTGGATTCGATGCTTTTGGAAGCGCAATAACAACAGAGCAAATGATGAAATCTATTAAAAAGGGAGGGACTGGTGTGATTATTGGATTAGCTCCTCTAGGTATGACTGCAAATATTGATCTAGTTGATATGGTAAGAGACCATAAATCATTAATAGGTTCTTACTATGGTTCTGTGTCTCCACATGTAACATTTGAAAGAATAATAGATTTTTATAAAACAGGTAAACTTGATATAAATTCTGTTATTGAAAGAAAATACCCTTTAGAAAAGATAAATGAAGCATACCAAGATCTTGAGAATGGAAAAGATGGTAGAGGAATTATTGATTTTACTCTCTAAGTAGTAATCAACAAAATCCCTATCCCATAAACAAGTATTATTACAAAAAGAGTAAGGTTTTTTATATAACTCTGAGTATTATTTTTAAAATAAACCAATAAAGCCGCAATGCTTATTAACAACAAGCTAACTATACAAGCTATTAAATGTGCTTTTTCAAACTGGTTAATAATACTTTTGGCATAAAATATGTCAGCGTAAAAGATAATAGTTAAATTAAATACACAACTACCAAACAAACCTGCAACTCCTAAGTCAGCTGCTTTCATTCTGACTGAAGCTATATAAGAAGATGCTTCTGGCATAGTTGTAACTAAAGAAACAACTATTATTCCTAAAGTACTTGAGGCAACTCCTGATATTTCTGCAATATTATCAACACTAAAAGCCAAAAAATATCCTGAAATGATTACTCCAAGAGAAATCATTCCAAAAATCGACCAAGCTCTTAAAGCTGAAATTTCAACAGACTGATCTTCTTCTTCAGACTCAGAGGGTTTCGTTATATAAATAATACGAAGCCCTAAAAGATAAATACCTAAAATTATAAATGAAGATATACCAACATTGAGCAATGACAGCGAAATATTAACTAAACCAAACAACAAAACAATAATAGTCATTACTACAGCTAGTGTCGCTAAGTACCATTGATTCCTAGAGATCTGATCAAGTACTGCTTTTCCTCCAAATAAAAGGGCAATAATCGCAAAAACAGCCATATTCACCATATTTGCACCAAATACATTTCCAAGTGCTAATGATGGATTTGGAGGGGTTAATAAAACTGCAGAAATATTAGCAGATAATTCAGGCAAAGACGTTGCCAAAGCAACTAAAATACTTCCTATAAATAATCTTCCTAATCCTGTAATAGAGGCTAAAATATCTCCATATTTTGCTAAGTACGTCCCAAATATTATTGTAGATAAAGCACTCATCGAAAAAATAATTATATTTGGTGTTAAACTGTCCATTTATTTACCACTGTCCTGTCTTTACTAAAAGATATCCAATTATTATGACAAACATCGTCGAAATAATTAAAAAAATCAATAATAATCTGAAAAATTTTTGATAATTATTCAAATTATTATATCCTTGGTTTATGTAGTCTTCCCAAGGATCGTTTATTTTATTTTTATCCTCAATAACTTTTATGTTTTTTTTCATAAGCCATCATAAACTATATTAAATAACTTTATATCTCAATTATAAATTATTACGTAATAGTATAAAATTCATAACATAAAGTAACTGGAGAAAATTAATGTTTGATTTTATAGGAGTAGCAATAGGAATATTATTTGCCATTCTTATTATCTCTGGGGTTATCTTTTTGATTGGTTATTCACTAAAAAATTCTGGCGTAAAAATTAGTTTTGATATCTCATTGAACGGGTATTTCTACTTTGTAAGATTAATTTCAGGAGGAGTTTTTTGTCTAGCCGGAATTTCACGAATATTGCAAGGTGTCTTTGCCTCTATTTTTGGATCTAGCTTTAGCTATGAAATGATCAATATTTCTGAAAATCTTAATGGGTCTAACAAATCAGAATCTATTTTAATGTACGATGGCAGTGTTGAGGCAAGTTTATTTACAGGTATCACAACAGCAATAATTAGTGGGATAATTTATTTAGTTCATGTATACCTTCAAAGAAGGAATGACCTTTCAAATAATAATGCATCAAATGATATTATGTTCAAAGTTTTAGTTTTTGCAGGTACTGTTTTTTTTGGATTGATTTCAATCACAGCTTTAGTTGGAACAATCGACGAACTTTATAAATTTATACTTTTCGATTCAGTAAAAAATGTTGATGAGTGGAGAAGAGGTGTTCCAGGGGAACCTTTATCAATTGCAATTAGTTCAGTAATTATTTGGAGCATTACATTACGAAGACTAATAAATATAGTTTCAAAAAAGTAAACTTTATTGCATTATATGAACTTTAATTGATCCTGAAGTTTTATCATAAGCTATTTTAAAACCTTCTTGAATTTTTTCTAATGGATACTCATGTGTGATTATCTGTTTGTATGGATGATTGCCTGAAGACAATATGTCAACAGCAATCTCAAAATCATGTTTCCCTTCGATATTTGCATAGCAAGTAGTAGGAATAAAACTTATTTCTTTAATCATAGGTTGCAAAAAATCTATTTCTACTGGGTTTCTAAATCCTCCTAACACAATAACCTTACCCGTATTTTTAACACATTTTGCTGCCTGAACAAGAGGTCCTGCAGATGTTCCTCCTATAGTTTCAACAACAACATCAACACCAATCCCATCTGTTAATTCAAAGCATTTGTCTTCTAATTCTCCAGGTTCTGCACTAACAACAAAGTCTGCACCCATTTTTATTGCAGCTTTGGCTTGATGAGGATACTTTGCTGATGCAATAATTATTTTTGCTCCAAAATGTTTTGCAACAGAAATTGCAGAAAGTCCAATAGTAGAAGATCCTACTATTGCTACACTTTCACCAGGCAAAAATTTTGCAAACCTAAAGCCATGAACTGAAACTGCCATTGGCTCAACTAATGCTCCATCATTCCAATCCATTTCATCAGAAATTTTAAATAACCCATTAGGTTTTCTTGTTATATATTCTGAAAACCCTCCTCCTGATTCTTCCGCAGGATTAAGGCAATGCCTAAATTGCCCATATTTACAAAAATGACAATAGTTGCAAGACTTTCCTGCTCCAATATTATCAATAGCGACTCTGTCACCAACAATTAAGGACCCACTATAGGATTTTGGTAATTCTTCAATAACACCGGCTATTTCATGTCCACTTGGAACAATTTGAGGTTCAGTTCTTTCATTCGTCATATGCAAATCTGATCCACATATTCCAGAAGATTTAATGTCAATTATTGCTGAACCATCAAAAATATTAGGAAAAGGTATTTTCTGAACAATATAGTCACCTGTTCCATCATCTAATGCTGCAGTGATTGTATTTTGCTTTTTCAAATATTTCTCCTTTTTTATAAATTCTAAGATATTAAAAACTTAGCATATTTTTATCTTTTACGAGAAAAAAATAAAATCAAAATATAAAAAGTAAAAAATAAAATTAATCCTGTAACAAAAATTGAAATTAACAAATTTTTAGAAAAACTAGATACAAATTCAAAAATCCAATTTGCAAACTCAGGATTAATCGAATCACCGTGGTGATTTAATAAATCAAGTTTTTTTTCTGAATTGAAATACATTTAATTTGTTAATTTTTTATAAAAACGTGAAGAAAATTCTTTTTCTTTAATTGTAAAGGAAGCTACAGATGCAATAATTAAAGAGAAAACTCCTACCCATAATCCAAAATCATAATTCCCAAAATAATCGTAAACCATTCCAAATAAAATTACTGAAGCTGCACCTCCTAATTGATGAGACATATTAATTAATCCAACTAGAGATCCTAGTTTTTTCTGTCCATAAATCTCTGAGGTTAACGCAGTTGTAAGAGGCACAGTTGCCAACCAAGACATTCCTCCTACAATAGCAAATGCCCATAAAGCCATTTTTCCTGTTAGTAGAATAAGAGCTAAAAAAGCAACACCCCTAGTTAAATAAACTAAACCTAAAATAATTCTTCGTTGAAACATATCTGAAAAATAACCAGAACAAAATACAGATATTCCATTAACTGCACTCAAAACTCCAAATGACAGAGCTGCTTCAGAAGGAGATATGTTTTCAGATATTGCCCATTTTATAAAATGAACTGAAATAGATGCAGTAGTTATTCCACATACAAAGTATCCAATAGAAAGTTGCCACATGGGCCGTGTATTATAGGCAGTTGACCATTTATCTACCCATAAAGGTCCTGATTCTTGATTATTTTTAGAAGTTGTTACCGTTACATTTTTTAATGAATCTAAATCTTTTGGATCATTTTTTAATATAATTATTGATAATGGAACAACAAAAATAGCACCAAATAAGCCCATAACAATCCAAGCCAACTCCCAAGTATAATTTAATGCAATAAATGTAAGTAAAGGTATAAAAAATAAACTTCCAATTGATCCTCCTGCCATTACTGCACCCATTGCAACGCCTCTTCGCTTAGAAAACCATTTAGATAATAAAATTCCTACAGGCCCACCTATACCTGTAGCAAACGAAATAAGAAACCCATAATAAAATGACAAAGTAAATACATTAAATGAAGTTGCTACCAAAATAGAACTAAGTGAAATAAATATGGAGCAAAAAACCATAATAATTTTTGGGCCGTATTTATCAGATAATTGTCCAAGTATTGGGGCTGCTAAGCCATTAACTAACCATCCAATGCTTGCAGCTAGACTAATTGAAGAAACATTAACTTCCCATTCAGTTCCCCAAATATCAACAAAAATTCCAAACCCTTGTCTTGTTCCTATTCCTAAAGCGTTGAATAAGAATAAAACTCCAACAATCATCCAACCATAATAAATTTTTTTAGAGCGAAGAGATAATATATTTAACATTATTTAATTTAAGTTCATAAAAATCTTATTATTATAATAGTATTAATATATGAATATATACGAAAAAATTTCTCAGTTTTTTGTTGATAACCCAAGAAAGTTGTCTTTGTTATTTGTCTTGATTACTATTGGGTTTTCACTTTCTTATTCATTTATCCCATATCAAGGAGATGCTTCGACTTCACCAAAGGATCCTATTATTGATTTGGACATTGAAATATCTCAAAAATTTTCAGATGAAGTACATTTTGCTTTATATCTGTTAGAGGTCTCTAAAGGTGAAGATATTCTTTCTAAAAAATATTTACTTGAAATATATAAAGCATCTGAACAATTAAGACTAAAAGATTCTAAAAAAGAATTGTCACCTAAAACAATAGAAAGTAAAAAGCATCTTTTTGAATACATTGACTCAGAAACAGGAGTTGAAGTTAATGGAATATTCACTCTTGCAGACGTAGTTAATAATATCTTGATATTAGATCCTAAATATGACAAAAACCTTGAGACAGCTACTAACGAGGAAGTAAAGGAAGTTATATCTGCTGTTCTTAAAGGAGATCAACTAAAAGATATTAAAAGAAACATCAGCATTCACTCAAATATTGAAAAGAAAAATATTAATGGATTAGAGATTGATTGGTGGACATCTCCTGCAATGCTTATAGTCGTATTGGGTGATAATGAATCTTTAGGAGGAGGGTCTCAAAGAGTTGCACTAGGTGGCGATAAAAACACATTAGATAAAGAAAAATTCAACATTAAGGTTTTAGATGTTTTAAAAAATGAAATGAACACATTAAACATATGGGGAATAGCTATAGATGTAAACACAGAAGGAGAAAGACAAGGATACTCATCAGCTTTATTTATCACACTTACAGTTATAGCTGCTGTTGCTGTTGTTGGGCTTTCTTTAAGGTCTTATTGGGCTGTTGTATTAATAGGAATAGGATTGTCAACTTTAATGATATGGCTTAAAGGAATATCTTTTTTATTAGGGCTTAAGGGAGGTTTAATTGCAGACTTTATAGTCCCAATTGCAATGGTTTCGTTCGGAGTAGATTTTGGTGTCCATGCTATTAGGAGATATCAAGAAGAAAAAAATAATAATATAAGTCATGATAAAAAATTTATAATTGCATTTGGCGGAGTAGGATCAGCATTAACTCTAGCTTTTATAAGCGATGCAATAGCATTTTTATCTAATGTTACAGCAGGAATCGAATCTGTAGTGCATTTCGGGTTAGCTGCAGGTGTAGCAACCTTTGCTGCTTATATCGTTCTAGGAATATATGCTCCTTTTATTCTTTCTAAAATAGAAGCTATAGATAATAAAAAAAATAAAAATAAATTTTTGTGGACAATACACGCTATGGGTTCAGCAGTTCTTGCAGGAGGTTCAGTTATAGTATTTTTACTTCTCTCTCCTATAGTTGGGATTTTATTGATCTTAGCTAATTTACTTGTGTATTTATTACTCCCTATATATATAGTCAGCAAATCAAAAAGAAAACAGGATCAACAACAAATAGATTCAACAAATATATTTGTTGAATTTGAAAAACAGTTCAGCAAAATGATTCTTTTTTTTGCAAAAAAACCTTACATTACCATTCTGATTTTTTGTTTGATAACAACTTATTCGACCTATTTAGCATTTAAGTTAGAAGCCCGTTTTGAAGTTGCTGATTTTTTTAACAAAGAATCTGATTTTGTAATTGGACTAGATAAACTGGAGTATCATCTAGGAGATACAACGGGAGAAATTGGAGTAGTTTATATTAGAGGAGATCTTGCTAATCCTAATGCTATTTCAGATATGAAAAAACTTATTAAAAATTTAGATTCTAAAAAATTTTTAGCTCATGACAAGATGGGGGAATTATTGTTAATCGAACCAAATTTAATTTCTTTAATTGATTTGAAAAATATTCCAGGAAGTAATAAAGATGAAAATCAAAAAACATTTGAAGATTTAATAGATAATGGGCTTATTAATGCAAATAATGAAGAATTTTATTCTTCAAACAGGATTAAATTTACTCTGATAAAAGAAAAAAATGAATTTTCAACAGTTTTCAGAGTCGGAATACCTGATTCAGCTAATCAAAAAAATACAACAATGGCTAGAAATGAATTAGAAAAAGAATTAGAATTTTTAAAAGATAAATCATATATTTCTGATTATGGTATTACGGGATCTCCGTTTGTAAGAGATATAGAATTATCATCCGCAACTAACTCATTATATAGATCTATTCCAATTGCAGCATTTGCTTCATTTTTAGTTTTGCTTATAACTTTTAGATCAATAAGGTATGCGATAGTAACTGTAATTCCTATAGGCCTAGTGGTTAGTTGGTTATATGGAATTATGTACATTGGAGGATATTCATTAAATTTGGTAACGGCAACAATTGGGGCGATTTCCATTGGAGTAGGAATAGATTTCTCAATTCACATAACGCAAAGATTTAGAGAAGAAATAAGAAAAAATACATATGAGACAGCCCTTCAAAAAACTTTAAATGGGACAGGGATTGCTTTATTAGGATCGGCCATATCAAGCATTATTGGTTTTGCAATTATGGGTTTCGCTCCAATGCCTATGTTTGCAAGTTTTGGTCAAATAACTGCAATAATGATTTTCTTAGCACTTATATCATCAGTATTTGTCCTTCCAAGTTTATTAGTTATAGTATCTAAAAAATAATAATGTAGAATTTATTCTATGAATGAAAATGAGTACTCAATAAGTGAAGTTTCAAAAATAACTGGAGTAAGTTCTTCTGCTATAAATTATTATGTCAGATTAAACATTTTGGAACCTCCGAAGAAAATTTCAAAGACCAGAGCATCTTTTTCACAGTTTCATTTAGAAAAAATAAATGAAATAAAAAAATTGCAAAGTAATGGATTCCCTTTAAAGCTAATTAAGAAAAAGATTAATACTATTTCCTCTCAAATTAAAGAAAATTATTCTGTTAATGAAATTATTAAATTATCAAATGTCAGTAAGTTGTTTTATGAAGACTTATTAAAAAATAAGCTAATTAAGCCTCCTGAAAAAATAAAAGGAGAAGAAGGGCATCCTAACGGAATAATAAAAATAATAAAATCTTTTAAAAGCCTTTCTGATTTAGGGGTTTCATTTGACACTTTAAAAAGACATGAAGAATATAAAAAATTGAGTGAAGCAGAAGCATATTTTTTATTAGAACATCTCAATGATGCAAAAAAAAATAAAGACGAATTCAATCAATTAGAAATAGTTGAAGCCTTTGAAAACATAAGAAGTTTTTACAGAATGGATTTTTTTAATGATTAAGATTGCAATAATTGGGCAATCAAATTTTGGAGAAAACGTAGCCTCAGAAATTTCAAAAATTGATGATTGTGCCATAGTAGGAATTTTCACTCCTCCAAATCAAGATAAGGATCCACTTTATCAATTTGGAACCACTAATAATATAAATGTCTTAAGATTTGACAAATTAAGATCTAAGACAGCTATCAAAGAGTTTATAAAACTTAAAGTTGATTTGTTAGTTATGGCTTATGTAACTGATATTGTACCTATGGAGATTATAAACAATCCTAATAAAGGAACAATTCAATATCATCCATCTCTACTACCAAAACACAGAGGCCCTTCTTCTATAAATTGGGCTATTATAAATGGAGATAATAGTACTGGAATAACTATATTTTGGCCTGATGAAGGATTAGATACAGGTCCTATTTTAATGCAAAAAAAAGTTCATATTTCACCAGATGATACTACTGGTACTTTATATTTCAATAAATTATTTCCTATAGGTGTAGAATCAATGATAGATTCTATAAAACTTGTTATTTCAAATAAAGCTCCAAAAATAATACAAGACGAAAAAAAATCAACATATGAATCTTGGTGTTCAAAAAAGGAAATTGATTGGGACAAAGATCCAGATGAAATTTATAATCTAATAAGAGGTTGTGATCCACAACCAGGTGCTTGGACAAAAATTGAATCAAAAACAGTGTCTCTGTATAACTGTAATATTGAAGAAAACAACAATATAAATATAAATAAAAGTTTTATTATAGAAAATAAAAAAGTAAGTGTTGGGCTAAAAAATAAAAAAATCACTTTAGGAAGAATAAAAGATGAAAAAGGGAAAAAAGTTAATGCTTTCGAATGGTTTGAAGAAAATAATTTTACAAATAATTCAAAATTAGGATAAATTTCTGTGCAAAAAGATTATAAATCTATAATAGATCAAACTTTAAAAAATAAAAAAAGTGATTATAAAGAAATAAGAATAGAAGAAAGTGTCTCCACAAGAATTAATTACAATGGAAAAACACGTGAGAATGTCTCAATAAATTCACATTTTGGAGGGTCAACAAGAGCTATGTGTAATGGAGGATGGGGGTTTACAAGCTTCAATGAAATCCAACAAGCTCCTGCTAAAATGAGTGAATCTATTGAATTAGCGAATTACAATAAGAATCCTGTTTTCAACATACATAGCAATTCTCCAAAAAAAATCACATTAGCTGCAGAGGTAAAAAAAGATCCAATATCAATTCCTTTATCAGAAAAAGTTTCACTTTTGGATCATTATAAAGATCTAATATTAAAAGACAAAAAAATTCAGGGATGTGAAATTGTTTATGGTGACATAGAAAGAAAAGTTATCTTTGCAGATAGTGAAGGCAATGAAATAGAACAAAATTTTATACATGTAATATTAAGAATTGCAGCTAATAGTTCTGATGGAAATGATCTCCTTCAGTCTGGTTTTTCAATAGGTTCATTGGGTGACTATACTATAGTCGAAAACCTTGATGATAAAGTTATTGAATGTGCAAACAAGTCAATAAGCTTGATAAAAGCTCCTAAAATAACAGGGCAAGAGACAACTGTTGTCTTAGATCAAATACTTGCGGGAGTATTTGTGCATGAAGCTTTCGGACATCTTTCTGAAGCTGATAATGTTTATGAAAATAAAAGATTGCAAGACATATTAAAATTAGGTGAAAAATTTGGTAACTCAGACTTAAATATTACTGATGGTGCTAAAATCCCAAATCTTAGAGGTTCATACGAGTACGATGACGAAGGAACACCTTCTTCTATAACCCCTTTAATAAGAGATGGAATACTTGTTGGAAGATTACATTCAAAAGAAACTGCAAGCAAAATGTCTGAAAAACCAACAGGTAATGCTAGAGCAATTTCGTATGCATATCCCCCAATAGTAAGAATGACAAATACTATAATAGAAAACAGCTCAAACACAAAAGAAGACATCATAAAAGACACAAAAGATGGATTGTACGTAAAGAATTGGTATGGGGGAATGACAGAGCATGAAATGTTTACTTTTTCTTCAGCTGAAACTTATAAAATTGAAAATGGAGAAATAAAAGAAACATTGAGACCCGTTAAATTATCTGGGAATTTATTTACTACTTTAAAAAATATTAATGGCATTGCTAATGATCTAGAAATAAACCAAGGAGGGGGTTGTGGAAAAGGTGGACAAATGCCTCTCCCTGTATCCAATGGATCGCCTCATATAAGAATAAACAACTGTTTAGTATCGAGCGGATAAATGGAAAAATTAGAAAAACTTTTAAATAATTCTTTTGAACAGCATGAAATATACGAACAAGAAAATGAGTATAAAAGTATCTCATTTGAATCAAATAAGTTAAAAGAAATTTCCATCAAGCAATCAAAAGGATTTGCAGTTAGAGCAATTAGGAACTCTGGCTTAACTTTTTCTTCTTCAAGTAATTATGATTTTGAAAAATTCAATAACAACTTTATTCAACTTAGTGAATTTCCTACTAAAACTAGTATAAATTTTCCTGGTAAAAAAGTTGAATCAAAAAATAAAGTTAAAATATTTTCTAAAGAAGAATTCAATATAGATAATAAATATTTTATAAATAAGCTTAGTGAAAATATTAAAAAAGTTCTTAAAAAATTTCCAGATGCTTTATGCGATGCTGAATTTGATTTAGGGCTAGGGAAATCATCACTATCAAATTCTAATGGACTTAGCATTCAATCAGAGGAGTCAGGTGTAAGTTTTTTTATTTCTGCTCAAACTATAAATGGAAACGATATGCTAAATATTTATAACTATGCCAGCTCAGTAAAAAATATTGATGATCAAGTTATCGAAAGCCTAACCAGTAAATTAATTGAAAATTTATCAATAGCGCAAAATATAAAAAAAGCTCCTCCTAAAGGATGCCCTGTTATTTTTACCCCACATGGGCTATATCAGACAATTCTTTCTCCTTTATTAGTTTCCTTTAATGGAACCAATCTATCAAAAAACTTATCTCGATTATATAAAAAAGAGAATGAAAAGATATTTGATAAGAAAATTTCAATAACAGACAACCCTTTTATTGATTACAGCACCTCATCACGAAATTATGATGCTGAGGGCATCACTTCTCAAATAAATACTCTTATAAAAAGAGGAAGATTTATTTCAGGTATCTTTGACTTAAAAACTTCTAGTGAATATAACTGTCAATCGACTGGGTCTGCAGAAAGATCTATCCACTCAAACACTTTTCCTAGCACATCAAATCTTATTATGGATAATGGAGAAACAAGTTTTGATGAAATGGTTAAACAAATAGATGAAGGAATATTAGTTGACCATCTATTAGGATCAGGTCAAGGAAATGAATTATCAGGAGACTTTAGTGCTAATATTTCATTAGGTTATAAAATAGAAAAAGGGCAAATAGTTGGCAGAGTAAAAAACACTATGATTTCAGGCAACTCATTTAATGCATTAAGTAAAGTAGACGACATAACTTCTGAAATTGAAACTGTCTATGGTTCTTTGAAACTTCCTTTTTTGCAAACTAGTAATGTGGAAATTTCTTCATAATGAAAAATAATTTAGATTTTACAAAAATTAGTTTTGAAACGTTTGAAGAAAACTATGAAAAAATAATTGATTTCAAAGATAGGGAAATCATTTCTACTCTAAAAAATTTAATACTTTTTGAAGAAGAAAAAAAAGGATTCGATTTCGAAACTTTAATTTTGAAATTTGCAGATCATATAAATAAAGATATAAGACTCATTGTTACAAAGTATATGTCAAAAAGTTCAGACATATCTTCCCTTCGTAAAATCAGAAAAATTATAGCTCTTGAAAAAGATGATGAAATTATAAATGAAGCTATTATAATTTTTGGGATTTGGGTTTCAAATTATGTGATGAAAGATAAAGTCACTAATAAATTATCTGATTACGGATTTGAGTTTATAAAATCATCAAAATCTAATAAACAAATTAATCTTATGGTCCAAAGCTTAAGTTTTATAAAAAACCCTAAAATAGAAAATTTAATACTAAAAAAATATAGTACTAAAGATGATGAGAACTTAATTAGTTCTATTATTTCAATGGGAAATAATGGTGACCTAAAATGGATCCCTTTAATTGAAGAAATGCTTGATCATGACAACTTTAAAATCAGATCTGAAGCTTGTCTGTCTTTAAGCTTGTTGGGAAATGAAGAACATTTAGATCAACTAAAAGATTTATTAGAAGATGAGGAGCTGGAAACTCAAAAAGCTGCTGTTAATAGTATCTCAAATATTGGAGGAGTATATGCTAAAAAACTTTTAGATAACCTGAAATTTTCAACTGAGCCAGAAATAGTAAATCTTAGCAAATTAAAATTAGAAGAAATCAAGGCAGAAGAAGAATTAGATTCCTCTGCAACTCCAGAAAAAATTACAGATACTTCACTAGAATCACTTAAAAAAGATTTATCAAAAGATTTTGATGAATATAATGCAGCAAAGATTGAAGGATGGGGCTCACTTAATCCTGATGGGACATCTTTTATAGCTCCTGATGCTATAGATGATGACATTGACGATCCAATAAAATCATTAGCAGACTATGAAAAACCTATTGATCAACCAGATTTAGATGACTAATTTTGACCTATTATTGAAGCTCCTAAAATAGAAGCATCTTCCCCAAGCTTTGTCATTTTTACAGGAGGTGATTTTTTATAAAACTCTATGCAATAATATGAAATAGATTTAATAAGTTCATTCCAATAATTATTGCTTATTGCTTGTGCTACAGATCCACCTAAGATAATAACTTCTGGATTTAATACTGCTAACAAAGATGCAAGTCCTCTTCCTAAATTTTCAATAACAGAAGATAAAATATCTTTACATAAAATATCTCCTTTTAACGCATACTCAAAAACTAATTTAGAATTTATTTCCTCTATAGAGTAATCTTTTAATATTTTGCTGTTATTTTGAAAAAATTTTTCTTTTGCTATTGATGCAATTGCTGTACCAGACACATTCCCCTCAAGACAACCAGGACATCCGAGAGAACAACTATGACCATTTGGATTGATTATTATATGACCAACTTCTCCGGCAAACCAATTATGTCCTTGAATCATATTCCCATTTGAAATCATCCCTGCTCCCACTCCTGTCGAAACAGTCAAATATACAATATCTTTAGATCCAGAAAATTCTCCAAATTTTGTTTCCGCTAATGCTGCTAGAGTTGCATCATGCCCCACTCGTGGAGTAACCCCTAAATTATTCTTAATTGTAGGAATCAAAGATTTATTGTGCCAACCAGTTAAATTAGGAGGGTTTATGTACTTCCCAGTAACTTGATTTAAAGGCCCTGCTGATGAATAACCTATTCCTCTAATAGTTTGATTATCACAAATTCTCACTATCATTTCAGAAATTAAATCCCCAGCTTTTTCAATTCCTAAAGAAGGGTTATATTCAACTTTAGTTTTATTTAATATATCCCCTGATAAATCAACCAAAGCTACACGAATATTAGTCCCACCTATATCAGCAGCAATAACTAAATCAGATTTTCTATCGATATTGAGTTTCATATCGTAATTATAACTAATTGTTTTCTAAAAGTTCAGAAAGATCTATAGATTCAATTTCATCTTTAGAGATTCCACATTGTTCAGCCGATAATAGAGCATTTTGAGATAATTTTCTTGTATATAGAAATTCCAAAACATCATTCATATCCAATTCTTGAGAAAGACAAATAAATCTTTGATCTGATAATACTTCCTCGGGTATGTTTTCTTCCTGAATTTTTCCTTCAGGTTCAGGAACGTCAAACTCAAAATATCTTAATAAAGCGATAGCATCAATATTACAACCTTCAAGTTCAATTATTATGTTAGGAATATCATTTATAGAAGGATTTAATGGGTCTGAAAAAATATTTTCAAGTTTTTGCGATAAGCACATTGCAGAAGATTCAGTCAATCCTAAATCCATTAGTTCTTGAGGTATTTCTATGCACTCAGCTAAATTTGAAAGATCTGAAAAAATTTGTATTGGGAATAAGCCTCCACTTAAATAAATATAAGATAATGCTTCCTTTGTTCTTTCAATATCTTTGTATATATCATCAGATGAACTTGCAAAACACTCTAAGGAATTTATAGTTTTTGGCAAAATAGATTCTAAAGGTTTGTTGGCAATGGTTCCTTCAAATAAATCGCCTCCTTTTGATGAATCATAAATATTCCTTGAATTTTCATTCAAACAAAATAATGATCCTAAAGAATATGTGAAAATTGGAGCTCCAAAACTTTCGCTTAAATAATCAAATTTCTCATTTTGATTATTAGATTTTATACATAGCAACTCTTCATTATTTAATTCAATATTTTTATTTAATAAAAGACCTTGAATTATTCTAAAATTAGTATTCGAAGACAAACAATCGAAGATTTCTGGATTAGGTAAAGAGGTTTCAGAATAAAATTCTGTTCCTTCTTTTTCATTAGAGAAATCTCTGAAGAAACATTTTTTCTCATTTTCTGGCAATTCATTTAGAAAGGATTCAAAATTTACTAAAGGATTAACGGTTATAGGGGTATCTTCATCTACTGAAGAATTAACTTGATTTTGCCCACAAGCAACAAATAAGGCTAAAATAATAAATAATAAAATTCTATTCATAGTAATATTTTATCAATTAAAACCTTTTTCTAAATAGTAAATTGGTCAAAAACATTGTAAATTTAAATCAACATAAGCATGGAGTTTTTTATGGATAGTAAAGCTGCAATTCACACAGAATATGGGAAAGAATTAACAGTAGATCAAGTTCAGATTCCAGATCCTAGACCTGATCAAGTGATAGTAAAGTTACACTCAAGTGGGATTTGCCATAGTCAATTGCATCAGATGCATAACCCAGAAGGCCCTACACCAGCTTTATTAGGTCATGAAGGGACGGGAACTGTAGTTGCAAAGGGATCTGATGTTACTCATCTTGAGGAAGGTGATTTAGCAATAGTAACCTGGGTCAACAGAGAGCCTTTAAAAGGACGCCCCATTTTCCCTCCTACAGGAGTTACTTATAATGAAGCCCCACTTAATGGTGCTACTTATACTTGGGGAGAACATGTTTTAGTCAGATCTGGATATGTTGTAAAAATACCAAAGTCTTCTGATAAATATAATTCATCTATTGTTGGTTGTGCCGTACTTACTGGTGCTGGTGCAGTTTTGCATACTGCTAAAGTAAGACCAGAAGAATCTGTTGCTATTTTTGGAGTGGGAGGTGTGGGATTATCCTCACTTATAATGGCAAGCATCTTGGAAGCATACCCTATTATTGCAGTAGATATTTCAGATGAAAAATTAGAATTTGCCAAAAAATTTGGTGCTACACATACAATTAATTCTACAAAAGAGGACCCAGTTAAAGCTATCCATGAAATCACATCAGGAGGATCCGACTACTCTTTCGATACTATTGGTATAAGAATAACTAACGAACAAATTTTGCCAAGTGTTAGAGGTGGTGGTTCCGGAGCTGAAAATATCGGAGGAATGGCTGTTCTTGTAGGAATGCCAGGTAAAGAAATGAGCCTAGACCCAGGACATTTTATGTTTCATCAAAGGCAATTTAGAGGGTCATTAGGCGCTACTTATCCTGAAAAAGATTTTCAAATGTATTTAAGGCTTTATGAAGAAGGTAAACTGCCGCTGGATAAACTTGTAACTAAAGAGTATAAATTAGAAGACATAAATAAAGCTTGTGATGATCTTCAAAATGGAAAAATTACAGGTAGATCAATTATCAATTTTGATTCCTAATCTATAAATCAAGGTGTATATATGAAAAAAATTTTTATTACAGGAGGCTCAGGCCTGATAGGGACTATTCTAAATAATCATCTATCTAAAAATTATCAGATAGTAAATCTAGACATAAGTAAATCAAAAAATAATTTATCTGAAACTATTATTGGAGATATGAATGTTTATGAAGATGTTTTAGAAGGATCAAAGGGGTGTTCAGTAATAATTCATTTAGGAGCAGTTATAAGTGTAGATTCAAGTTGGGATTTAGTACTGAAAAATAATATTGAATCAACCAGAAATGTTTATGAAGCAGCAAAAATAAACAATATCGAAAAGGTGATTTTTGCAAGTTCAAATCATGCAGTAGGTTTATTTGAAAACGATGAACCTTATAGACAAATTGTTAATGGTAATTACAAAAATATTGATCCCAATAAAATACCTTTAATCGACCATAATGTTCCTATAAGACCAGATTCTTATTACGGGATTTCAAAAGCGTATGGAGAAACTATAGGAAGATATTATTTTGAAAAACATGATATTCAATCAGTCAACTTAAGAATTGGAACAGTGCAAAAAACAGACACACCAAAAAGTTCAGTCAGACATTTTGCAACTTGGCTTTCTCATCCAGATATTGCTCAATTAGTAGAAAAAAGCATTATTAAGGAAGTAAAGTTTGAAATTTTCTACGGAGTTTCAAATAACAAATGGAGATTTTGGGATATAAAAAATGCTTATAATAAAATTGGGTATGAGCCCGTTGAAAATGCAGAAAACTATAGAAAGTAGGAACTAAATGTCTGTAAATATAGATTTAAAAAATAAAAAAGGAATAATCTTTGGTGTTGCAAATCAAAGATCTATTGCTTGGTCCATTTCTGAAAAACTCATGGAAGCTGGTGCTCAGCTAGCTTTTACTTATTTAGATGAAAGATTGCTAAAAAATATAAATAATTTATTAGACGGTAACGATTCTTTATTGATGAAATGTGATGCAAATAATGAATCAGATGTTAGAAATGTTATGGAAAAATTTTATAAAGAATACGGAGAAATAGATTTTATAGTTCATTCCGTTGCATTCGCAAATAGACAAGACTTGGGAGGAGATTTTTCTGAATTATCAAAAGAAGGATTTTCGCTTGCACTAGAAACTAGTTCTTATTCTTTAGTAACAATAGCTAGAGAAGCATCAAAGTATTTTGCAAAAGATGGAGGATCTGTAATATCTATGACATTTGATGCCTCAACAAGAGTCTATCCAGGATACAACGTTATGGGGACTGCCAAAGCAGCACTAGAAAATATTAATAGGCAGTTATCTTCGGAATTCGGTCAAAGACAAATAAGATTTAATTCTATTTCAGCAGGGCCCCTTCCATCATTATCTGCTCGAAGCATTCCAGGTTTTGTTAAAATGAGAAAGGCTCACGAAGAAAGGTCTCCAATCAAAAGGCCAATTACTCATGAAGAAGTAGCAAATACTGCTCTATTTCTTATAAGTGATTTATCTACTGGTATTACTGGTAGTATTATTCCTGTAGATGGGGGATATGGAATAATTGCCCTCTAAAATGAGAAAGCCTAATATATTTTATGGTTGGTGGATAGTTTTAAGCGCTGGATTAGTCCAATGGTATTCTTCTGCTGTCTTTTGGAGAGGGTTTCCGCCTTTTTTTGATGCAATACTTAGTACATTTGGGTGGAGTACAGCTGCAACCGGAGCAGCACTATCTTTACAAAGATCTGAAAGTGGTTTAATTTCTCCGTTTGTAGGAACTGTAATAAAAAGATTTGGTCCAAAAAGAGTTATGGCTTTTGGGATTTTCTTAACCGGAGGATCTTTTATTTGGATGAGCAAAATGCAAAGCTTGTGGGAATTCTATTGTGCAATAACTATTTTAACTCTAGGAATGTCTTTTGGTACTTTTATTATTTTCTTGGCCGTTGTTGGTAATTGGTTTCAAAAAAATAGAGGGAAGGCAATTTCTATGCTAATGGCTGGAGCAGGGTTAGGAGGAATAACTATTCCCCTAATTGTCCTAGGTATAGAGGAATTCGGCTGGAGGAACATGATTTTCTCTGTAGGTTTAGGTTTCTGGATTCTAGGATTTCCTACATCATTAGTTCTACGAGGAGATCCTGAAGATTATGGGCAATATCCAGATGGAGAAAAACCAAAATCTAATCCTTCAGAAAATAAAACAGAATCACTAAAATCTGATTTTTCAGTTAAAGAGGCGCTCAAAAGCGGAAATTTTTGGAAACTAGCGTTGGCTGCAGGAATAAGCCAATCAGTATTTACAAGCAATTTATTTCACCTTACATCCTTTAAGGAGTTTGGTCTAACGACAACTTTTGCTGCAACTATAATAGGACTTTCATGGTGGGGAGATATTTCAGGTAGAATCATTGTAGGGTTTATAACTGATAGGTTTGACAGAAAAAAACTTCTTACTATTTCATTTACATTACTCACTATAGGTATTTTAGGAGTGAGTATAATTGCTTCTCAAAACGAACATGCTTATTTAAATAAAAATCTTGGAATTGTACTTTTTATAGTTTTTTTTGGTTTAGGATTTGGGACGTCAGTGCCATTAAGGCTTACTTTAGCAGCAGATTATTTTGGAAGAAAAAATTATGGGTCCATGATTGGAATATTAAATACAGTAGGGGCAGTTTTTGGAACTCTTTCTCCATTATTAATCGGTTTGACTAAGGATTTCACAGGTGAATATAAGTATGCCTATTATATTTTGACAGCAATGATGATATTTTCAATTCCTTTAGTTATTTCTTTAAGAAAATAATAATCAATCAAAAAAAACCTCTAAATTTAATGCATATTTTGTTGGAGAATTCTATCCTCTATTTAACTCAATTTTTTTTTCAATAATTTTAAGTAAAAGAGATTTTTTTGAATTCATTTGTTCACTTACATAATCATTCTGAATATAGCTTATTAGACGGAATGAGCAACTTAGAAAAAATGGTTGCACGCGTTAAAGCTAATAATCAACCATCAATAGCCATAACAGATCATGGAAACATGTATGGAGCCGTTGAATTTTACAAACTTTCTAAGAAATATGATGTGAAACCAATCATTGGGTTAGAAGCATATTGCGCTATTGAAGACAGCCTGAAAAAAAACAATGATGAAAAAAGTCCGTATCATTTGACTCTTCTAGCAGAAAATGAAACAGGTTACCAAAACTTAATGAAAATGGTAACACACGCAAATCTCAAAGGATTTTATTATAAACCAAGAATTGATAAAAAGATCTTAGAAGAAAACAATGAAGGAATAATAGTACTTTCAGGGTGTCCTTCATCAGAATTATCAAGATCTATTGTTTCCAATAATGAAGAAAAAATAAAAAGTACATATGGATGGTTTTCAGATGTATTTCAAGATAGATTTTACCTTGAAATAATGGACCACATAGGCGTCCCAAACCAAAAAACTATAAATAAAAAATTATTTGAGATAAGCAAAAGTAATAATTTTCCCTTAGTAATAACAAATGATAATCATTATGTTGAAAAAGAAGATCATTTAGCTCACGAATTACTAATGTGTTTACAAACAAATTCCAATATTAATGATCCAAAACGATTTAAGTTTGATGATGATAATTATTACATAAAATCTTCGGAAGAGATGTGGCAAGAATGGGATGAAATACCTTCAGGGCTTAATAATACTTTAGAGATCAGTGATAGGTGCAATATAAAATTAGATTTTTCGAAAACTTTACTCCCTAAATACGACTGTCCCGATAATAAATCATCAATGGAATATTTAAGAGAGCTAGCATACAAAGGGTTCAGTAAAAAGTTTAATGAAAATACCCCAGAATTAATTGAAAGACTAGATTATGAATTAGAAGTTATAGAAAAAAGTAATTTCCCAGATTATTTCTTAGTTTGTTGGGACATTTTTAACTTTGTAAACTCAAAAAATATTTTATCTGCTGTTAGAGGTTCTGCTGCTGCTAGTTTAGTTCTTTATTGTTTAGATGTTACAAAAATAAACCCTATGGAACACAATTTAGTTTTTGAAAGATTCCTTAATCTTGAGCGAAGAGAAATGCCTGATATAGATATGGATTTTGAAGATGATAAAAGAAATCAAGTTATGAAATATTGTGTTGAAAGATATGGTAAAGATCATATAGCCCAAATAATAACTTTTGGGACGATGGGAGCAAAAGCTGCTGTAAGAGATGTAACAAGAGTTTTGGATTTACCTATATCTGTAGGAGATAAACTTGCTGGAATTATACCTACTAAAGTTGGAACTAAAATAAAAGATGTCCTTGAAATAGATGAGTTCAAAACTTTAATGAATGATCCAGACAATAGAAAAGTAGTAGATTTTGCCCAAAAATTAGAAGGTACAGTAAGACATGCTTCTACTCACGCTGCAGGAGTTGTTATTTCTCAAGAGAAACTTACAAATGACGTTCCTCTGCAAGTTTCTACCTCTGGAGATGAGAATGCACCTCCTACAACTCAATATGCTATGGCAGCAATAGCTGATGTAGGCTTACTAAAAATGGACTTCTTAGGATTAACCAATTTAACTATCATCAGTAAAACAATAGAACTAATAGAAAAAAGAACTAATAAAAAATTCAATGTTTTCGAAATTTCAAAAACTGATGAGAAAACCTTTGAATTATTGTCAAAAGGGGACACTTTTGGTGTTTTTCAGCTGGAATCTTCTGGAATGAGAAAATACATAAAAGATTTAAAACCAAGTAGCATTTCTGATATCGCAGCAATGATAGCTTTATACAGACCTGGTCCAATGGAACATATTGATAGGTTTATAAGATCCAAATACGGTAAAGAAAAAATCAAATATCCTCACGAAACATTAGAAAGTATATTATCTGAAACTTACGGAATTATTGTATACCAAGACCAAGTTTTAAAAATAGCTCAAGCATTTGGAGGATACACTCTTGGTGAAGCCGATATATTGAGAAAGGCTATGGGAAAAAAGATTAAAGAAGTAATGCAAGCCGAAAAAGACAGGTTTATCTCAGGTTCTTTAAGTAAAGGTTTTGACGAAAAAACAAGCAATGAGATTTTTGAATTAATTGAGCCTTTTGCAGGTTATGCCTTCAATAAAGCGCACAGTATTTCTTATGCAATGATTGCATATTGGACCGCTTATTTTAAATCAAATTATAAAATAGAATACTTCACTGCTCTTCTAAATTCTTCAATTAATAACACCGATAAAATTTCTGTGTGTGTAAGCGAAATCAGAAAAACCGATTTAGAAATAACCAAACCAAATATAAATAACTCTAATGTGACTTTTGGAATCATAAATTCTAAGAACGGTAAAATCATTAGCTATGGGCTATCTTCTCTAAAAAATGTTGGAGCTCTATCACTTTCTAAGATAATAGAAGAAAGAGAAAATAATGGGGATTATCAATCTTTAGCTGACTTTTGTAGAAGAGTTGATTCTTCTTGGATTAATAAAAAGATTTTAGAAGGTTTAATCAAATCAGGAAGCTTTGATGATTTTGGAGAAAGAGGAGGTTTGTTGGACTCAGTAGAAAGAATTCTTATACAAATAAACAGTCTGACAAAACTCAGAAATAGCAATCAAACTACCATGTTTGATCTTTTTGGAGAAGAAGTCGAAACCCCTGTAAATGTCATAGAAATTGACCAAACATCAACAGAAGATAATCAAAAAATGCATTGGGAACAAGAAGTTATGGGAATATCTTTCACAGAAAATCCAAATCATAAAAAAATGCTAAGAATAAAACAAATCAATCAAGATATAATAGTTTCTTTGCAACAAATTGAGTCCATAAATATTAGCCAACCACATACATTTATAGCAGAAATCAAATCTTACGAAAAAAGAGTATCTAGAAAAGGTGCTGAGTTTATGATTGTAAAGTTAGAGCTCATTGACGGTTCAATAGACTTAATGGTTTGGCAAAATAAAATAAATGAAGTAGATATATGGCTTCACAGTCCAGTTGCAAAAATTAAAGGAAAAATTAACAATAGAAATGGCGATAACTCTATTTGGTTTGATCATGGTGAGATTTTTTCATTTGATGAACAGACAAATTTAAAAAATAGCGTTATCAACCAAACACCAATATTTACTAAAGAGGAATATAAACCAAATATGAAAAATGAAAAAACTCCAATCGAAGAAATTACAGATGAAAAAATCAATCAAGTTAAAGAAGTAATAATAACTGTTGATAGCGAAAAACATTCTTCCAATAAACATCTAATGGATGACCTAACAAGAATTTTGCTTGATAATGAAGGCAATGTACCTGTTTCAATAGTAGTAAAAAATAATACAGAAAAGGTTAAGCTAAATCTACCTTTTGCAAATGTAAATACATCAAGGATACTAGAAGAAAAATTAGACAATATCATAGGTCTTCAAAATGTTTTTTACAAACAATAATTTTATTCACTTCTTAGCGCTTCAATAGGATCAAGCTCTGATGCCCTATATGCAGGATAAGCACCACTTATTAAACCTACTAAAAATGAAACTACAAATGCCAACAATACACTTGTTGGCGTTACTACAGCAGACAGATTCTCTTCTTCTCCAAAAGAAATTCCACTTAAGTTCAAGCAAATTATAATGCCTATCAAAATACCTAATAACCCTCCTAAAAGACAAATAGTTAAAGCTTCTGTAATAAATTGAAGACGAATATCAAATTTTGTCGCCCCTATAGATCTTAGGGTTCCTATTTCTCTTGTTCTTTCAGTAACACTAACCAGCATTATATTTCCTACTCCTATTGCTCCAACTAAAAGTGAAATACCTGCAATAGAACCTAAAAACAAAGTTAATGCCCCAGTAACTTGATTTGCGGCTTCTAAAAGTTGATCCATACTGGTTATTTCAAAGTCTGGCTCCATAACTCCATGTATTTCTTTAAGATTTTCAGTTAATAGATTAGATACGATTGATTTTTCGATTCCATCTTCAGATCTTACAAGTATTCTAAATACATTTACATCTCCTGTAGGATTTTTTAAAAAAGCTATTCGGTTTTGCATTGTTGAAACAGGTATAAAGACAGAAAAATCATCATCACCTTCACCTCCTTTAGGTTTCATAACACCAGTAACTAAAAAACGAAAATCAAATTTATTGAATAAACTTAGGCGCACTATTTGCCCTGTTGCATTTCCGTCTGGAAAAAGTTTTTTTGAAATTTCTGAACCAATAACCATACGTAGAGCTTTAGTGTCTACATCTTTTTGAGTTATAAATTCTCCAGAAGAAGTTTCTGTAGAGGTTACATCTATATACTCAGGAGTAGTACCATAAACAGTTGCTTGAATATTATTGTTTCCTGCAATCAATTGAGCAGGAAAGTCTATTTGAGGAGCTATATTCTGAACTCCTTGAATGTTTCTTTTTAAAAGGGTTTCTGAATCACTTAAGGTCAAAGAGAGTCCTGAATTTCTTCCTCCTTGAACTCCTGTAGATGAATCATCTGAACTTGCAGTAATAAATAGTAAATTTGTACCTAAGGCTGTTATTTCTTCTTCAACCTGCTCTTTGATACCTTGACCTAGTGAAACAAGTACAATCACAGAAGTAACCCCTACAATCACTCCTAAAGCTGTCAGTCCACTTCTTAATGGGGTAGAAATTATTGACCTAAAGGCAAATTTTATTGCATCAAAAATATTCAAATTTACTCCTAAACTACCATTCCATCTTTCATTTCTATAACACGTGAAGCTTTTTTAGCTACCGAGCCATCATGAGTTATCATAATAACAGTAATCCCGTCGACTGATAATGATTTAAATATTTGAATAATTTCTTCTCCTGTTTTTGAGTCTAATGCACCTGTAGGTTCATCAGCTAAAATCACCTTAGGTTCTCCAACCAATGCTCTCGCTATAGAAACTCTTTGTTGTTCTCCTCCAGAGAGCTCAACTGGAGAATGAGATATCCTTTCCCCTAAACCTAATTTGCTAAGAGCTATAATTGATTTTTTTCTTCGTTCTTTATCTTTTCGGTAAATTAGTGGCATTTCTACTTGTCTAAGAGCAGAAAGCCTTGGAATTAAATTATAATTCTGAAATACAAATCCAAAAATATTTCCTCTAATTAATGAACGTTTATTATCATTTAATTTAGAGACATCATTGCTTCCTAGTAAATATTGTCCTTTGGATGGTCTGTCTAATAGCCCGATTATATTCATCATAGTACTTTTTCCAGAGCCCGAAGGACCTTTTATTGCTACAAATTCTCCTTGGTCAATTTTTACATCCACATTAGACAATGCATTTACCTGATTGAATCCAGTATCAAAAATTTTAGAAACTTTATTGAGTTCTATCATTATGGTTTGCCTCTTGGTGGAGCTCCCCCAGGTGGTCCTTGTGTTAATTCATCTATTGTTTTAATTTTTTCTACTTTATCTGAACCATTGTTTCCAACTCTTTTGATGTAAATTAATTGACTTTCTTCTAAACCAGAAACAATTTCCGTATTTTCTCCATCAGATAAACCTATTTCAACCAAAATATACTCTAATTTATCATCCAATATAGAAGAGATTACTTTACTTCCAGAAGAATCAATTATCAACGCTTCAGAAGGCACTACTAGAACATCTTGTACTGAATCTTTTAACAAAGTAACTGTTCCATTCATTCCTTCAGCAGGAAGATCTGCTGATAATAAAGTTGATAAAACCCCCTGCAGAGCCTCTCTATTCATAGCACTATTATCCATTTGTCCTCTTTCAGATCTTTGAGGCATATTCTCTTTTGAAGGAGAAAAATTTTGAGAAAGTCCTTCTATGTTAGGAAGACCAGGGATATTACTAAAATCCATCCCTGAAAAAGAATCTAAAAGAGGGGTGAATTGGCTCATAACACTCAATACCTCAAATCCTCTAATAAATCTAGCCTCAACTGGATAGGTGACAATTCCTTGAGTGACATTAGGAACATTGGAAATAGATGTTATTTGAATGATTGATGGGGGAAAAGGCTTTGAATCAAGAGAAACCAAACCATACATTCCTGCACTCATTTCTACAAATTCAGCTTCAGAAGCAACTATGTCCATTTGCATTGTTGATGGGTCAGATAGTGTAAAGATATTTTGACCAGATGTAATAAATTCACCTTGTTTTACATTTATTGCTGATATTTGGCCTTCAAACAATGCTGTGATTTTAGTTTTTGACAAATTTTCTTTAGCTTGATCTACTAGCAACTTTTGTATTTCTACGTCGTTTGAATCACTTCCATTTTGTACTCTAATTAGTGCTAATTTAGACTTATCTAAATTTTCTTCTGCAAGCTTAATTTCTTCGGGATCTGTTCCATTTTGCATCTCAGTTAAAGCCAAAAGTCTTTTTTGTAAATTTTTCTCAGCCTGTTCTTCCAGTTTAGTTAATCTCTCTATGTCATTATTCGAAGGGTTTCTTAAATTATTAAAAGTATTATTAGCATCTTTCAAGTTAGCTTCAGAGCTTTCAACTTGCTTTAAGTACACATTAACTTGCTCAATGGTTGAAGTGTAATTTGAGTTTGAGTTAATTAAAGCTTTCGACAAATTCATTTCTGTGGTGTTTGCGTTACAACAGATAAAAATTTCAGCTAGAAGTGAATCCGTTATAGTAGTACTAATAGGATAGTTCGAAATATTTATACATATATCTACTCTGTTTGGCAATGAATCTACATCACAGTAATTATTGACTGATTCCGTAAGAGATATCATTGAAGTATCAACACTTCTTCTAGAATTTTCCAAAAGTAACTTTGAATTTGATAAAGCCTGTTCTGCTTGTTGAATCAATTTAGTAATAGCATCAAATTGAGAATCTGTTGGCATCATTAATTCATCATAGTTTTCTTGAGCCGTTATAAAGTTAGCTTCAGCTTGACTTACCAATTCTTCCGCTGTTCTTAATTGTTCGGTAGACGGATATTCTATTAAATCACTTAATGTTTTTTCAGCTTGACTTACTAAATATTGAGCGTTTTTCAAATCTTCTTCTGAGGGATAATCTAATAATTTTTTTAGTTGAAGTTCCTGTCTTTCAAGTGCATTATCTAAATCTTTAGAATTTAGCTCTGCTAACAATTGTCCTTTTGTTACATTATCTCCTTCTTCAACAAATATTTGAGATAAATTTCCACTTGTACCAAATGCTATGGATATTTTTTTATCAATTTGAGTACTTCCTGAAGCAATAAGTGTATTTGCTATGCTCCCTGTTTGAATTTTATGTTCTTGATAATAGACAAGTTGAGATTTATCTTCAGAATCAAAAAAATAAATACCAGAAATGAAAACAATTACTAATATTATAATCAGGCTAAAGGTATATATAAATTTTTTACCAAAGGTACTTTGGGATTCAGCAATCAATCTATCAATGTCATTTGAACTATTCAAAATAATCTCCAAAAATAATATGTATTTAAATTTTATAGCAACTTTATGAAGATTTTATGAAGAAAAGTAGTTAGTCGAATATCATTAACATAATCAAAATATATTATCCTATTGGTATGTATAAAATAAATGATTTTAATTTAAGAATCCCTGTTGTAGCAGCACCTATGTTTACAATTTCAAATCCTAAATTAGTCGCGAACCAATGTAAATCAGGGATTGTAGGTTCTTTTCCTGCTTTAAATGCTAGGGCTCCAGAAAATTTAAATGATTGGATAAATATAATCAAAGACGATTTATCAAACTACAAATCAAATAATCCTGACAAAATAATTGCCCCTTTTGCAGTTAATCAAATATGTCATAAATCTAATAAAAGATTAATATCTGATATGGAAACTTGTGTTGATCAAAAAGTTCCAATAATAATCACTAGCTTAAGGCCACCTGATGAAATAATTGATGCTGCTCATAGCTATGGTGGCATTGTATTTCATGATGTGATTAGTGTCAGACATGCCAAAAAAGCCGCTGAATTAGGAGTTGATGGACTTATTTTAGTTGCTACTGGGGCTGGAGGCCATGCTGGAAATTTGTCTCCATTTGCTTTATTAAGAGAAGTTAAAGAATGGTTTAAGGGAACTATTTTATTATCTGGTTCAATCGGAGATGGCTACTCTATAGCATCTGCTTTGGCATTAGGAGCAGATCTTGCATATGTTGGTTCAAGATTTATAGCAACTACTGAGGCTTCAGCTGACGAAGTTTATAAAAAGATGATTATAGATAGTTCTGCTAAAGATGTAGTTTACACATCATTTTTTTCAGGAATTAACGGAAATTACCTTAAAGGTTCCATAGAAAATGCTGGTTTAGATCCTGATAAATTAGATGAAGGAAGCAAAGATCAAATGAGTTTTAGTAATCCTGAAAAACCAAAAACATGGAAGGATATTTGGGGATCAGGACAAGGAATAGGGAATATTTCAGATATTACTTCAGTCGAAGTAGTAGTCGAAGAACTTGAAAAAGAGCTTAACGAAGCTTTACATGACTTAACAAACAAAACAAAAGGATTTAGAAATGGAAAAATTTAAAGAATTGTACAAATATTGGTGGTTTAGATGGACTATGTGGTTTGCTATTGGAGCAATTATTGCAGTTATTATTAAAGGATTTTAAACATCCAAACTCCCTATTGTAACTCCAAAAGTATGATCCGGATAAAAATCTTTAACATACTCTGAAGAAGTTAAAACTTCCTCTGTAATTCTTTTAAGTATCCCCGCTCCATGGCCATGCACAATTCTAACTTGAGAATAGTTTTGGTTAACGCATTCTAATATATGCTCTTCTATAGCAATTTTAGCTTCTATAGCTCTATAGCCATGTATATCAATTGAAATTTTTTTTTCTTCAAACATAATTATTAAAACGAATTAATTACATTATATTAAAAGAAAGCAAATAAAGTTATGAGAATAGCAACACTTGGAATATCTCACGAGACAAATACCTTTTCTGTTACCCCTGCGACTTACGAAGAATTTGAAAAAAAAGAAATAAAACGCAGAAAAGAAATAATAAGCCATTTTGAAGAATCAAATTATACTATTGCAGGTTACATTGAAGCTTCCAAACAATTTGATTTTGAATTAGTCCCTTTGATGTATGCAAATACAGGCCCAATTGGAACCATTACTAAAGAAGCTTATAACAAGTTATCATCTGAAATGTTAGGAATGTTAAAAGATGAAGGACCTTGGGATGGTGTGTTAATAGCAAATCATGGAGCAGCTGTATCTGAAGAATATCCAGACATGGACGCCGAATTTACTCGTAAGGTTAGAGAAATAGTAGGGGCTGACACTCCTGTCGGCATTACATTAGATATGCATGCAAATATTTCAAAAAACACAGTTAAAAATACAGATATATGTATAGTATGGAGAACTTGTCCTCACCTAGATGCAAAACCAAGAGCTTTCAAATGTGCTTCATTAATAGTAAAAGCAATTAAAAAAGAAATAGTTCCAACTCAATTTATTGAAGCACCTCCTATGTTAGTGAATATAGTTAAACAATTTACAGGACAAGAACCAATGAAAGGGCTTGTAAAGCAGTGTGTTGATGCAAATCTAATCGATAGCGTATTGGATACATCTATTTCTGAAGGATATCCGTATGCAGACGTAGTAGAAATGGGAATGTCTTGGATAACTATAACTGATAATAAACCAAATCTAGCAGAAAAAATTTCTAAAAAACTTGCTAAAAAAGCTTGGGAAAAAAGAAAAGAATTAAACAGGCCTGTACCGAGTATAGATAAAGCTTTAAGGGCGGCAAAAGATAAATATATTGGGCCAAAGCCTAACGGAATAGAAAATTTTGTTCCTGATGATGGAGCTGCTTTAGAAGAAAACATAGAAAGTAACCATTCAAATTTAGGTCCAATAGTTCTTATGGATGTTGGAGATAATATAGGCGGAGGTTCTAGTGCAGACTCTACCCATATCCTTAAAAGAGTCAAAGAATTAAAAATTGATAGTTTCTTACAAAGTATTTATGATCCAGAAATAGTAAAAGAATGCGTAGAAGCAGGAGAAGGAGAACAAATTTCTATAACTGTTGGTGGAAAGACAGATAAAATGCATGGAATACCTATAAGTCTGCAAGGAAGAATTATAAAAATTGATAATGGGAAGTATGAGGAACACAGGCCAAATCATGGAGGATTTAGATTCTTTGATGATGGAAAAAGAGTTAGATTTGATACTAATGATGGAATCACCATTTTAATCACATCAAAAAGAAGCGGAAATACAGCAAGAGAACAAATGTATTCAATTGGAATATATCCTGAAAATTACAAAATAATTGTAGCTAAAGGAGTAAGCTCTCCCAGACCAGCATATCAACCAATAGCATCAGAAATCATATTAGTAAATTCTCCTGGAGTAACAACAGCAGATTTATCTTTTTTTCAGTATAAAAACATAAGAAAAAAGATGTATCCTTTTGATGAAAACTCAAAATATTCAAATTGAAATGTAACATGTTTTAGTATAAAAAATAAATATGGTAACTATCCAGGAATCAAAAGAAATTCTAAGAGAATTGATATCAAAAGGAATTGAGTTTAAATTACATAATGACCTTCCTGTGATCTATAGCAAAGATAAGGTTGATCCTGAGCTTTTCAAAATTGCAAAAAAATATCGTGAGGGGATTGCAAAAATATTAATCAAAGAAAAAGAATTGATTTTAGAAAAATACAAAAACACTAATAAAACTGAACAACATTTTTTTAGAATTATTTTAGAAGAAAAATTTAATATGAAATTTTCATAAATTTAATTTATTAAAAACTAACTCTTTCCCTTCTATTTCCTTTTTATAACTCTCTTTTACAATAAAACCCAATTCTACAAATAATTTAAATTTATATTCATCCTTTTCGTAAATTTCAACATAAATACTTTTGGGTGTTTCATTTTTTAATTGCCCTATAATGTATTTCATTAATTTAAGTGATTCTTTATGCCATAACGTGTTAAATAATCCATCCAATCTAAAATTGTTCGATTCATCTTTTAAAAATGATGCAACAGAAAAAATATTGTTTTCATTATTAGCAATACAAAACCATTTCCCTTTTTTTTCATCAATAAAATCAAATTTATTATATAAACTCAAGCAACCTGATGAAATATTTATTAGATTTATATTTGAATTCAAATCAATTTGATGCGTTGATCTTAGGGATAAAACAAAAGGTATAATTGAAAGTCTGAAATTACTATTACCATTTGAAATTTTTTTTTCTAAAGTTGAAGCATAATACTCACTTAGGAAAGATTCAAAAGATTTTTGAGATTTTGAATTAAACATTACATCTGAATTAGATATTGACTCCCATCCTAAAGACTCATAAATTTTTTTTGCCACAGGATTTACAGTTCCTAAAAAAATTACTTCATTTTTGTCTATCGAAAAATAATCCTCAACTATTTTTTTACATAATTTACTTGCATAACCGTTTCCTCTTGATTTAATAGACGTACAAACTTCTCCTAAAGCAGATATGGATGGATTTTGATTGTTAGAAAGAATTATTGCACTACTTTGTATAAAAGAATTAGATTCAAAGACATAAAGCTTTATAGAATTAACATTATTTTCTAAACCCAACAAAAGATTTTTATTTATATCAATATTTCGTTCACTTTCGAAACCATTATCTATCCACAGGTTAAATAAATCTTTAATCTGATGGTTAGTTATAGGGATTGTATATGTTTTTAGCATTTGTTGATAAAATTATAGTAAATAATTTCATTTTACTAAAATGGCAAAAAAAGATAACTTAATTTGGATGGATCTTGAATTTACTGGACTATCAGATGAACAAGTAATTATTGAAACCGCATGCATAATTACTGATAAAAATCTAGAAATTTTAGAAGAAGGTCCAAATATAGTAGTTCATAGAACTGAAGAAGAATTGAAAATCATTGAAGATTGGCCCTTAAGAATTCATACTGAATCGGGTCTATTAGAAAAAGTTAAAACCTCAAATATTAGTATTTCAGAGGCAGATGAAATCAATGTAAATTTTATATCTAAATGGGTGAATGAAAATAATGGGATTTTATGTGGCAATTCTATACATATAGACCGTAGATATATTCATAAAGAAATGCCTAAACTTGATAGTTATCTAAATTATAGAATGATAGACGTGTCTTCATTTAAAGAGGTCATCAAGCGATGGTATAAACCTAATCAAAATGAACCTGAAAAAAAGAATACTCATTTAGCATTAGATGATATTAGAGAAAGCATAGCTGAATTAAAATGGTACAAAGAAAATTATTTTAAATTATGAAAAAAATAACCCAAAAAGAATATCAGAATAGAAGAAAAAAGCTTTTTACCCATATGGAAGATAATTCAATTTTAGTTATAAGCGGAGAAAATGAAAAAGTTAGAAATAATGATGTCAATTATGAATTTAGACAAGGATCAGACTTTTGGTATTTAACAGGAATAGAAGAACCAGATGCTTTAATGATTTTGTTAAAAAAAGACTCAGAAAAGTATATTTTATTCTCTCAAGAAAAAATAACTGAAGAAGAAGTTTGGACAGGATATAAAATAGGGACAGAAAAAGCAAAATCCTATTTTCTAGCAGATTTGTCATATCATAACAATCAGATTGACAAGTTGACTGAATTTCTTTTTGGTTGTGAAAGAATATATTACAATTTAGGATCATCAAAAAAAATTGACGACTTAATTTTCAAGGGTTTAGAAAATTTCAAAAGAACTAAATCTAGAACAGGAATTCCAAATCCTCTTATAATCGATCCGTCAATATTAATAGATTCAATGAGATTAATTAAAAATCATAATGAAATTGAAGTGATTCAAAAAGCGATTGATATAACAGAAAAAGGATTCAGGGAAGCATTTAAATTTTCTTCTCCAGACAAATATGAATTTGAAGTTCAAGAAATTATGGAGAAAGAATTCAGATTATCTGGAGCAAAAAGAAATGGGTACCCGTCAATCGTCGCATCAGGTAAAAATTCATGTATTTTACATTATATCGAAAACGATCAGAAATTAGAAAATGGTTCACTGATTTTAATAGATGCCGGATCTGAATGGAATTATTATTCTGCAGATATAACAAGGACATGGCCAGTAAATGGAAAATTTACAAACGAACAAAAAGATATATATGAAATTGTACTTGAAGCAAACACAAAGGCAATAGAAGAGTGCAAAATTGGGAATACAATAAATTCTCCTCATATAAAAGCTTTAAACATCTTAATTGAAGGGCTCAAAAATTTAAAAATATTAAATGAATCCATAGACGAAATAATAGAAAAAAACCTTTATTTTCCTTTTTATATGCACTCAACCTCACATTGGTTAGGTTTAGATGTTCATGATTCTGGAAAATATAAAGATAGAAAAGATAATTTTACAAAGTTTGAAGAAGGAATGATTTTAACAATTGAACCTGGTCTATATTTTGGAGACATGGCGCAAAAAGTATCAAAAAATTATAAAAACATTGGAATTCGAATAGAAGATGATATTTTAATTACTAAATCAGGTCCAAAAAATTTATCTGAGAAAATTCCGAAAAATATTAAAGATTTAGAGAAACCTTATTAGAATTATCTATCTTGAACTGATCCATCAAATCCAATAGGAGTATCTAATATTTTAGGATTTTCTCCCAAACTTAAAGCCTTTTCATTTAAATTAATTCCTAAGCCTGGATTTTCAGGGACAATAAGAAACCCATTATCAAGTTTAATTGGGTTTTCTATCAAGTCACTTTTTGGAGGTTGGTCTTCACCTGTAAACTCTTGTAATGCAAAGTTAGGAATTGAAGCATCCAATTGAACACAAGCTGCAGTTGATACTGGAGATAAAGGGTTATGTGGAATAACTTTTATATGATGAGATTCTGCCATAGCTGAAATTTTCTTGCATCCACTTATTCCTGCAGCAAGGCATAAATCTGGCCTTATATAACTAGTAGCCTTAGATTCAAGCAATTGTTGAAATTCAAAAATACTTGTAAATCTTTCTCCTGTAGCAATAGGTATGTTGCAATTGTTTTGAATTTCTGCCATTAAATTAGGTGAATCTGGAAGCATTGGGTCCTCATAAAAATAAGGTGAAAATTCTTCTAATCTTTTTCCTAAACTTATTCCCTCAGCTGGACTCATTTGTCTGTGAATTTCTACACATACATCAACAGAATTCCCAACCGCTTCCTTCACTGCTCCTACATTTTCTACAGCCTCTGTAGCCCATTCAGTAAAAGACTTATGTAAATAGAACTTATCATTGTATGGTGCAAACCTTACTGCAGTAAACCCTCTTTTAACTGCTCTTAGAGCATCCTCAACCAATGCATCTGTGGTTCCTAATTTAGATTTAGATTTAGGGTTGTACATTCCTACATGCATATAGCATCTAACTTTATCTCTAGTTTTACCAGATATTAAATCATAAATCGGAACATCCAATCTTTTTCCTTTAATATCCCACAAAGCTATGTCTATCGCAGACAAGGCGCCTTGAACAACAGACCCCATAAAATGACTGGATCTGTATAACCATTGATAATGATGTTCAATCAATGACGGATCTTTGCCTAATAGATAGGGTTCCATGGTTTCAATCATTGTTTTAGTTGGTCTTTGCCAACCATGAACTCCTCCCTCACCAATGCCTACAGTTCCATCTTCACAATGTATCTTTAATAGAAGCCATCTATCCCATAAAATAGTTTCAATCTTTTCAATTTTGGTTTTTTTCATTAAGGTTTCATTTCACTCTTGAATATGATAAATATACTGATAACCCTAATCCTAACATAGATATGGGTTGATAGAAAAATTGATACCACCATACTTGATAAGAAGCAAAAATTGTAGAAAAAGCAATATATATAAAAACCCAATAACTCATTGTGGTAATTGCAGATATAACAGGAAATATTTTATTGATTTTTTTTCTAGAAAGTTTAAGTATTAATTCTGCATTTAAAATTCCAAATAGGACCAAAAAAATCAAGGTTATTACTTTTATAAACATTATCGCTGCAGATTGAATATTACCTAAAATATCTATATTTAAAATTAAAATTATTAATAATGAATACAATATAGAAGAAAATAAGGCAAAAGCTAAGCTAATAATTAAAATTCTAAAAAAATCTTTCATGCCTACATTTAGAATATTCGGCTTGCCTATTAAACCACAATCAACACATTTAATTCCTACCAGTGACTCTGTTGTGCAATCATTGCAAATAGGCTTATTGCACCTAGAGCAAGTTAATAAAGTTTCTTTTTTATTATGATAATAACAATGTTGCATTATTTTATATCTCTGTCGAACATCAATCTATTCAATAATATTTTACGATTAAAATTATTATATGATTCATTTCCTAAAGTTCTTCTAAATAACAATAATAAAAATACAAAAATCGTTAAATAAACAGACATTATGGATAAATTATCAAAAATCTTGTTTAAATAAAAAAAATCAATAACTAATATAAATACTGTAAATAAGAATGATAGAATCCAAGGTTTTGAACTATCTTTGAATTTTTCAATAACCCAAAATAGAAAAAATAAAAACAATAATAATAAAAATATTTTTATATTTAATGCTGCAAGAATTCCAATTGAAACAGACAGGCCTTTCCCTCCCTTAAATCTTAAAAAAAGTGACCAATTATGACCAAAAATCAGAAAAATAGCTGAAAGTATGTACGAATTATAAAAATTATAAATTATATATACAGGAACAAAACCTTTTAACAACACATCGGTGGATAAAATAATAAGAACAATTTTTCTTGAAGCATATTTATAAATATTAGATAATCCTGAATGATACGATCCGGAATTAAGTATATCTATATTATATAATTTTCTTCCTAAAATATAACTAGTTGGTATTGAGCCCAAAAAATAACAAATAATAGATAGAATTATATATACATCCATTTTATAACCTATAAAGAATTCTTTCTTTCTAACAATGATTCATATTCTGTTTGTGTTATTGCATTGGTTTTACTAATTTCTATTCCTTCATGAAGTCCATGAAAATCACTGCCTCCTGACACAAGTAAATCTAATTTTTTACAAGTCTTTAATAATTCTTCTTGTCTATTTAATCCGTATCTTGGAGAATGAATCTCAACTCCGCATAAACCTAATTTTTTAAAAGAAGAAATGGTGCGTTGAAATGTTTTTTTTAATATGTCAGGATGAGCCCAAATTGAAATTCCTTTAGATTCTTTTATAGTATTAATTGCTTCAAAAACACTCATTCTTGGCTCTTTTATGTTTTTTAATATTTTGTTAGATAAATATTTATTGAATGCGTCATTTACGTTTTTAGCATATTTTTTTTCAACTAATTCTAATGCTATATGAGGTCTACCAATTGATCCCTTAGATTTTGAAGCAACATCTTCCATTGATATATTTATTTCTTTAAACTGCAAATAATTTATTATTTTTTTTACAGCAGCAAATCTTTTATTTTGCATTCTAGATATCAATGTTTTAATTTTTTCATTATCAAATTCAACAAATAATCCAATAATATGATATTCATCAATCCCTTCAGTACAAGAAAATTCAACCCCTGGAACTAAATCAAGTTCTAGGTTGGAAATTTTAAGGATTTTATTTGCTTCAAGACTTCCTGAAAAATTATCGTGATCCGTAATAGCTATTTTTTTCAACCCCGCTTTTTCAGCTCTCTTTAGTATTTCGTCAGGAGAGTATATTCCATCTGAAAAATCAGAATGAATATGTAAATCTGCATACATTAAATATTAAATTCTTTATCTAATCTAGTTATTGAATTTGTTCTTTTAGTTGAATTATTTACTTCAATCAATACAGAATTAAATATCATTTGACCTTTTTCCACTGGATTCATTCTTCTTCTTTTTCCATTGAAAAATCGATTTATTGACGCATCCTTATCCATTCCTAAAATACTATTTTTTGCTCCGACCATTCCTAAATCAGAAACAAAAGCGGTTCCTTCAGGTAAAATTTTATTGTCTGCTGTAGCAACATGAGTATGTGTCCCAACTAATGCTGTAATTTTACCATCCAAATACCAGGCCATAGCAGCTTTTTCTGAAGTAGCTTCGGCATGTAAGTCAATAAATATCGGGACATTTGGTAGTTCTTCTATAATTGAAACAATAGAATTAAAAGGAGAATCTATTTCTCCCATCCAAACTGAACCTATTAAATTAATTACAGCTAATTCGTTATTAAAAAAAATTCCTGTTCCAGGTTTATCTTTTGGGTAATTATTAGGTCTTAAAATTTTTGAATTCATAATATCAAGCTCTTCAAATATATCTGATTTGTCCCAAATATGATTTCCCGAAGTAATTACATCTACGCCACATTGAAAAAATTCACTTGCAGTTTTTTTTGTTATTCCAAATCCACCTGCAGAATTTTCACCTTGAGCAATTACAAAATCAATTTTTTCCTCTTCAATCAAGCGTGGCAGTAATTCTGAAAGAGTTTTTCTCCCTCCTTTACCTACTACGTCTCCTATCATTAGGACTTTCAATATATCTCCTAGTTGAAATCTCCAGTAGTTTCTACAGCTCTAGTTTCACGAATAACTATTACTTTAATTTGGCCAGGGAAGTTTAATTTTTGTTTTATTTCTTCAGAAATATTTCTTGCTAAAGAGGAAGCATTAATATCATCAATAGTATCTGGATCAACCATAACTCTTACTTCTCTACCAGCTTGAATAGCATAACACTTTTGAACTCCATCATGACTCAATGCAATTTCTTCCAAAGCAGTTAATCGCTCTATATATCTTTCCAATGAATCATTTCGTGCTCCTGGTCTAGCTGCTGAAATAGCATCTGCGGCTGCAACTACATAACTTTCAGCACAGCTCATTTCTCTATCATGATGCTCTCTAATTGCAGTCACAACAGTTGAAGGTAATTTATTTCTTTCTGCTACATCAGCTCCGATTTCGGCATGAGGACCTTCAATTTCATGAGTTAAGGCTTTTCCTAGATCGTGTAAAAATCCTGCTGTTTTGCATATTTCTTCATCAAGCCCTATTTGTGCACCAATCATACCTGCAAATCTACCTACTTCAACTGAATGTTGTAAAACATTTTCGCCATAAGAATACCTAAATTTCAATCTACCCATAAGTTCAATTATTTCTCCATTTAATCCTTTTATATTTGTATCAAAGACAGCCTTTTGCCCAGCTTTTTTTATTTCTCTATTGACTTCATTTTTGGCCTTATCTACCAGCTCTTCAATCCTAGCTGGATGGATTCTCCCATCTTTAATCAATGAATTAATTGCTACAATTGCAGTCTGTTTTCTAATAGGATCAAAGCAGGAAATTGAAATAGATTTTGGTTCTTCATCAACAATTAAATCCACTCCAGTAAAATTCTCTAAAGCTCTAATGTTCCTCCCTTCTCTACCTATAATCCGCCCTTTCATTTCTTCATTAGGCAATTCAATAGACGAGACAGAGGATTCTCCAACAACTTCAGATGCAAATCTCTGCATCGATGAAGCTAGAATTTCTTTAGCCTTTTCATCAGCTAAATTATACATATCGCTTTCAGCTTCTTTGTATAATTTAGCCAATTCAAATTCTATATCTTTGTTCGTTTTATCAATTAGTATTTCTTTTGCTTCAGCCACAGTATAATTAGAAATTTTTTCTAAAGCTTCAACTTGTTGAGCGTCAATTTTTTTAACTTTATCTCTTTCTATATCTAGAGACTTGTCCTTATTTTCAACTTCATCAAATTTTCTTTTAAGATCAACATTTTGTTTTCTTAAGTTATCTTCTCTTGTTTCTAATTGTGTTTCTTGCCTTTGAATTTCTCTAAGGCTATTGTTAATACCCTGTTGAGCATCACTTTTGATCTGTAGAGCATTTTCTTTGGCCTCTACCAACAACTCTCTACTTCTAGCTTGTGCTCTTCCTAGTTGTCCTTCTACAGCGTCTTTTGTTCTCCTCAATTCACCTGTTACAAAAAAGGTTCTTGCAAGATACCCAACTGTAGCTCCAACTAATCCTGATGCTAAAACACTAATGATAACCGCTACGATCATATTCATAATGACCTCCAGTTATTTAGTTTTTTTTATTTTTAATATTTTTTAATTTCTAATTTCATTATATCTTAATTATGCAAATTCTTTATAAAATGTGTGTTTTAAGAAAATTTACTATAAGCAAGGAATATCATGATTAATAATTCTGGAATTTTAAAAGGCATGACTGTTTTAGATTGCAGTCAAATATTAGCTGGACCTTTCTGTTCTATGATTTTAGCTGATATGGGAGCTAGGGTAATTAAAATTGAAAAGCCTAATGGAGGAGATGACATTAGAGCTTGGGGGCCATTTAAAAACGGTGAATCTGTAGGCTTCATGAATTTAAATAGAAATAAAGAATCTATAGTTATAGATTTCAAAAACCCAGATGGTATTAAAACAATGAAAACACTTGTAAAACAATGCGATGTGATTATTGAGAATTATAGAACGGGGACAATGGAAAAGTTGGGGCTTGGATATAAAGATCTAAAAAATATAAACAATAAAATAATATATTGTTCTATATCGGGATTTGGACGCACTGGGCCATATTCCAAAAGGGCTGGATTTGATTTAGTTGCACAAGGAATGAGTGGGCTTATGAGTATTACTGGGCATCCTAATAATCCTCCTGCAAAAGTAGGCGTCCCAGTAGCAGACTTAAATACAGGTATGTACGCATTATCTGCTATAGAGGCAGCATATATTAATTTATTAAAAAACGATGAAGGACAGTATGTAGAAGTTTCTCTTTTAGAATCGGCTTTAGCATATACAGTTTGGGAATCTACAGGATATTTTTACAATAAAGAGATTGCAGAGCCCTTAGGATCAGCTCATAGAGTATCTGCACCTTATCAAGCCTTAAAAACAAAAGATGGATATCTAAATATTGCCGCTCCAAACCAAAGAAACTGGGAGAGACTTTGTGAAGCAATAGAAAGAATGGATCTTAGAGATAATGAAAATTTTAAAGATAATACAGAGAGAATGAAAAACATTAAAGATTTAGAGCAAGAATTAGAAAAAACATTTATGACAAAAACTAGAAAAGAATGGATTGAAATTTTAGATCAATCAGGTGTCCCCTGCGGCCCCATTAACAAAATCAATGAAGTTTGGGAAGACCCTCAAATTGAGTTCAGAAACATGAAAGTTAAAACAAAACATCCAAAGACAGGCGAAGTAGATAACATAGGAGTTGTCGCAAAATTTTTAGAAAAACCTAGTTGCATTAGGACTCCGTCTCCACTTTTAGGAGAACATACAGAAAAAGTTCTAAAAGATTTTGGATTTTCAAAAGAAAAAATCAACAAGTTATTTTTAGATAATGCTATTTCTTAGTATTTTTGAAATTCATTCTTTTTTTTCTTTTTGAGCCTCTTCTCCATGCGCTGATAATTATTATTGCAAGAGGGGGTAGAATAAAGAATAGTAGCGCTTCATCTAAATATCCGATACTACCGTGTAAAAAGAAAAAATTATTCATTTAAAGATTTTACTAAGTTTGAAAATTTTATTTCTGACATTTCTAAAATTTCTAAAAATTCTTTATTAAGTACTAGTAAAGATTCTTTTGAAGAAATAATTTTTATTTTTTCTTTTTCTATACGAAATATTGAAGGATTACCATTTTTATGCCAAAGACTACCTCCTAATTCTTTAGGAAATGTGTTTTTCCTAGATCTGCCCATAAGAAAAAATATGTATTCATCTTCTATAAAGCTTTGATAAACATTTTTATTGTTTATATCCTTTATAAATAAGTTATTCAAAGTTTCTTCATTAAAAGTTATAAAGATCTTGTCATTTATACTTGAAGAACCTTTAAATTTTTCTAAAACAATAAATTGCAAACTAACATATTGCATTTCATCTACATTGAATGTAATTTCTTTTTCTAGTTTTCTGAGTTTTAATATTCTGTCTGATGTGTTGATAAGTTCACTCAAAGAAGTATATTCTAATCCTTGAGTTTCTCGAGGTGGTGGAGAATAGCATCCAATTAAAGCTGAAATTATAATTACAAAAAATATTACTTTTATTTTTTTCATACTTTTATTTTTTTCATACTTTTATTTTTTTCATACTTTTATTTTTTCCCATTTAGTATTATATTTTCATAAATAGAATGAAAACAAAAATATTTTATGGAGTTGTTATGCCAAATAGAATTAATAGAGCAATAGAACTATTAGAACAAGACCAACCTATTTACTATAAAGGTCTTCATAGTTTCTCAAAAGAGTTTCTTACTTTTGAACAAGGGAAAAAAGATTCTAATACTTGGGCTGATTATATAAATATTGGAATGGAACATGGTTCTTTTGATATGACTGGTCTTGAAACATATATGGAAGGTTTAATGGCTGGGGGGCCTACTAATTCGGGACATATTACTCCACCTGTAATAGTAGAATTACCTGTTCAAGGAGAAACAGAAGAAATCATTCAATATAATGCCTGGCAAATAAGGCAAATTTTAGCTCGTGGAGTTCATGGTATTTTATTATGCGAAGCAACTTCCCCTGATGCTGTAAGGGCATTTGTTGAATCATGCAGATTTAAAATTAACGAAGCCGGAGTTGGGTTTGGATTAAGAGATGGAACAAGAGGAGTTGGGTCTGAATTCATGGCAAAATTAAAATGGGGATTAGATAATGACAATGATTACAGAGACAAAGCAGACCCTTGGCCTTTAAATCCTAACGGTGAGCTATTATTAGGATTAAAAATAGAAACGTTAGGAGGGCTGAATAATTGTGAACAAATTTTAAGTATACCTGGAATTGGTTTTGCGGAAATGGGCCCTGGTGATATGTCTATGTCCATGAAGATAAAAAGGATCCCTGGAGATAAAAAAGTTGACCCTAGAATAAAGGAAGCTTCTATAAGAGTAAAGGAAGCTTGTGATAAAAATGGGGTGAAATTTTTAGAAACAGGAACACCCGAAAATATTATTGATGTAATAAAATCTGGAGCAAGGGTTATAGCAGGGCAAGATCCCAAAGCAGCAGAAGTGGGCAGAAAATATACTAATCGAATAATGAAGGTTTAATTATTTTAAATTACAATCAAGGCCAACCTCTTCGCAGTAATTTTCAAACCACTCAATTACTTCTTTATGATAAGGGATGCCTTTATCTGTTCTTTTGACAAACTCTTCATTTTCTAAAAACCCTGCGTATACAACTCTTTCGAAACCTTTAGCAGGTTTTGAATCTATGATTTTTTGAAGTAACAAATCCATGTCTAATTTGAATTTTCCAACATCTGTGAAAGCATCAATTGAATAAGCAACAAAGTAATCAGAACCTTGATGATCATTAAATAAACCTGGTCCAGCTCCAGATAAAATATTTGACATTATTTCAGCTACCATTCCTAATCCAAATCCTTTATGGGAACCATTTTCCCTTGTTCCTCCGAAAGGAAGAAGGTGATAATCTCCTTTGTTTGGAGTTTCTACTTCTTCCATAATTGGATCTCCAGATTTATCAGCAATCCAGGATGGGAGAAGTTTTGATCCAGTTCTTCGAGTCAATTCAATTTTATTCCCGGCTACTTGGGACGTAGCTACATCAAAAAGAAATGAAGGCATTTCATTTGCAGGAGCTCCCCATGCAACAGGATTAGTTCCTAATATTGGTTCTGATCCCCAAGTAGGTAAAGTTTGACCAGCGGGGCTACCTGTATAACAATGTCCAATCATGTCATGTTCAGCAGCTTGCAAAACATAATGACCACAACCAGCCAAATGACCTGTATTTACCACTGAAACAGATCCCATTCCATATTTTTGAGCTTTTTCTATTGCTAAATTCATCGCAATTGGTCCTATTTCTGTCCCTATAGCATTATCTCCATCTAATTTTGCTGTAGTTGGAGTTTCTCTCAAAGTTTTTATATTTGGATTTGAATTATAAATTCCGTCCTTATATCTTTTTAAATATTGCCTCAAACCATTTGAAACTCCATGGCTTTCTACTCCTCGCAAATCATTTCCTATCAATACTGAAGCTGAATTGTTTGCACCCTCATCTGAAACTCCTATATTTTTTAAAATATTTTTTGTCAATTCAAAAACTTTTTCTGATTGGACATAAATTTTATCTTCTTCAGGGACTTTAAATCTTTCTAACATTATCTCAACTCACAATCTATTCCAATTTCATTGCAATAATTCTCAAACCAATCTATTACTTCTTTATGATATGGAATCCCTTCTTGTGATCTTTTTGTATATTCCTCATTTTCCATAAGTCCTGCATAAACTACTCTTTCATAGTCTGAAGCAGGCTTAGAATTAACTATTTTCTTTAATAGCTGGTCCATATCTTTCTTGAATTTTTTTACGTCTGTAAATGCATCTATCGAATATGCAGCAAACATATCTGATCCTTCATGATGTAGTACAGGGGCCGGACCCATTCCAGAAAGTTCGTTAGTCATAATTTCTACTACCATACCTAAACCAAAACCTTTGTGAGAACCATTTTCTCTTGTCCCTCCAAAGGGTAAAAGATGGTAATTTGACTCTCCGTGTCTACCAGTTCTCTGAGGAGCATCAACTTCTTGCAAAATTGGTTCTCCATCTTTATCAGTAATCCAGCCAGGTAAAATTTTTGCTCCTGTACGCAGAGCAAGGCCTATTTTATTTGAGGCTATTTGAGTGGTAGCAATATCAAAAAGAAATGGAGGCATTTCATCAGCAGGAGCAGCCCATGCAACAGGATTTGTTCCTAGTATTGGTTCTGACCCCCATGTTGGAACAGTCAAACCAGCTCCTCCAGAAGTCATAGCCTGTCCAATCATATCTCTTTCAACTGCTTGCAATGGGTAATAACCACATCCAGCCAAGTGCCCAGTATTGCTCACTACTACACAACCCATTCCATATTTTTCAGCTTTTTCTATAGCCATTTCCATAGCCATTGGACCTATTTCTGCACCTAAACCATTATCTCCATCAATTGTGGCCGTAGTAGCAGATTCTCTTAGAATTTTTATATCAGGATTTGAGTTATATTGACCTGATGCATATTTTTCAACGTACAATCTTAAGCCATTTGAAACTCCATGAGTCTCTACTCCTCTTAAATCATTCCCAATTAATACTGCAGTAGAGTTTTTAGCTCCTTCTTCAGATACTCCAGAAGATTTTAAAATATTTTCTGTTACCTTAGTTATTTTTTCAACAGGTACATAAACTTTATCTTCTTCTGGAACTTTAAATCTATCTAACATTTTCCCCTCCTATTTGTTTCTATATATTAATCTAAATCCTAAATTTCCTGTAGATGAATCAGTAGTATTTTGTGTTCTAGCTGATGCTCTATATCTATTACAATATGAGTTATGACATAAATAAGATCCTCCCTTCATAGTTTTTGATGAACCGTATTTTGGCCCAGAAGGATTAATTCTTGTTTCTTTTCTCTCGTTTTGATGAAATGAAGTAGAAAACCAATCCTTACACCACTCCCAAACATTTCCAGCTGTATCATATACACCATAATTATTTGGATCATAGTAATCTACAGGAGATGTTCCAAGCCATCCATCTTCCATAGTATTTTTATCTGGAAACGCTCCTTCCCAAATATTACATTTTTTAAAAATTTCATCCTCAGTGTTTCCCCAAGAATAATTTTTTTGACTTAATCCTCCCCTAGCTGCCATTTCCCATTCTGCTTCAGTCGGAAGATCTTTTCCTATCCATTTAGCATAAGCATTAGCATCATTCCAAGAAATATGAACTGCTGGGTGTTCTTCCAAATCATTTAGATTAGAATCAGCTCCATATGGTTTTCTCCAAAAAGCATTCTCGACTTTCCACCACCAGGGCGTTCCAGAAACAGATTCAGAAACATTTTTTTTAGTCTTAGTTGATACCAATTGAAAAAAAACAAAAGACCATCCATAATGTTCTGCTTCTGTTTTGTAACCTGTTTGTGAACAAAATTCATCAAAATCTTTATTTGTAACAGGATATTTATCAAAATAAAAAGTATCAATTTCAACTTCTCTTACTGGCCTCTCTCCATCATTCACAAATGCTTTGTCGTAATCTGTACCCATCAAAAAAGATTCTTGTGAAACTTTAATCATTTTATTGGTTTTTGATTTTTTAGAAGATTTATCAATTACTAAATCTGCATTTATATTAAGGGTTTTATCTTGATTTCTTTTTGGGGTACAACAATTTTTTTCTAACATAGTTCTTTTCTTTATGTTATTTACTTTAAATAAATTTATGTCTATATTACATATATTACTAGTATGGAGTAAAGATATGAAAATAGAAGCTATTAATACTTATGTTGTTGATGCTGGCTGGAGACCTTGGCAATTTACAGAAATTATTACTGACTCAGGGATAACTGGATATGGAGAAATGTCTGATGGAAGGAACCCATGGGGTATAGTTGGTTCTGTAGAAGATTTCAAATCATTATTGTTAGGAAGAGATCCTTTAAATATTCAATCAATTTACTGGGATTTACAACGAATGGCTATCCAATCAAGAGGAGGAATAGCCCTCAAGGCTATTGCGGGTATTGAATTGGCATTATGGGATATAAAAGGTAAGCATCATGGTGTCCCAGTTTATGATCTTTTTGGTGGAAAAGTTAGGGATAAACAAAAAATTTATTGGTCTCATTGCGGAACATCTAGGGCTAGAAGTTACGAACAACTGGGAGTAGACCCTCTAAATTCAAGGCAAGATATTATTAATCTAGGCAAAGAAGTCAAAGATAAAGGATACACATCCCTTAAAACAAATATTATTGTTCGTCCAGATTCTCCATTGAGTAACCCTCCAGAAAGTACTTATGTATTTTTTGGTGGATTTGGAGGAGGTTATGGAACTACAGATCAAGGATTAGAATATACATCGGATAATCAGACTTTTATAAATTACGAACTTTTAGATGTGATAGAAGATCATATTAGTGCATTGCAAGAAGGCTCTGAGGGTAAAGTAACTATTGGGCTAGATCTAAATTTTAATTTCAAACCTCAAGCAGTTAAGAAGATTTGCAAAGTTTTAGAAAATTATAATATGATGTGGGTTGAAATAGATATGTATGAGCCTGATGGATTAAGAGAAATAACTGATTCTACGGACGTTCCTATTACTTCAGGAGAAAATCTTTTGGGAATAACTGATTATAGGCCATATTTTGATAAAAGATCAATGGATGTTGCAATGATTGATATCCCATGGCAAGGATTTATAAACGCTAAAGAAGTCGCAGCTCTTGCAGCTAGCCATCAAATAAATATTGCTCCTCACAATTATTATTCTCATTTATCAACTATGATCTCACTAAATCTTTGTGCAAATGTTCCAAATGTAAGAATAATGGAAATAGACATTGATGATGTTCCTTGGAAGGATGAGATGATAGGAGGTCCATTAAATATAAAAAATGGTGTCGTAGATATACCTGAAGGACCAGGTTGGGGTGTTAATATTGATACAAAGGTATTAGAAAATCATCTATGGCAAATAGGTAAAGGTCCAGGATACACTAACAAATAGAAAACATGCATTTGATAATAAAAACTAGCTAGATAATGAGGGAAAAAATGGAAATGAGAGCAAATAAAGTAAAAGAAAAACTAAATAACGGTGAAAGAGCATACATAGCTGCAGGTAATGCCCATGCTTCTGATATAGATGCATTTGGCCATGCAGCTATTGAATCAGGGATTGATGGAATATGGCTAGAGGGAGAACATGGTCTAGTCGGTCCAAATAATATTGGAGATATGACAAGAGCTTGTGACCTTTGGGGGCTAACATCAGTAGTCAGAATAAACGAAAATTCACAAGGCCAAATATATAGAACTTTAGATCTTGGAGCACAAGGGATTGTAGTTCCTCACGTTAACACAAAAAAAGAAGCAGAAAATGTTGTTGCAGGAGGAAAATTCGCTCCAATAGGACAAAGAGGAATGACTACTTCTAGACAAGGATATGGAGTTCCAAATTTTCTAAAAATTGCGAACGATAAAAGTTTACTAGTAATTCTAATTGAAGATATTGTTGCTTATAACAACCTTGATTCTATTTTAGAAGTTGATGATATTGATGTGTTCTTTGTCGCACCAGGTGACTTTGCTCAGTCAATGGGTTATATCAGTGATATGGGTAACAAAGAAGTTACTAATACTATTGATACTGCTTTGAAAAAAATAATAGATGCAGGAAAAACTGCAGGTACAATGTGCAATCTGTCAAATACTAATAAATTTGCACGAATGGGAGTTCAATTTTTATTCGCAGGTACCGGTGAGTGGATGGCAAATGGAGCAAAGCAATTTGTAGACCAAGGAGAAAGCTAATTTTGAATAAAAAATATTACATATTTTTTATTTTTATATTAATTATTTTAGGATGTAGAGGAGGTGGAGCTAATCCATCAAAAAATGCTTCTATTCCTATAATAGAACCTACTCCGTCTTCAATGTATTGTCAAAATGAATATTATGTTGAGTCTTATCCGCAATTAGATCAGTTAAAATTAAATAATTTAATCTCAGATTCAACAGGGATAGATTATTTTATAGTTGAAGAAGGGGAATCAGAAAAACCTAATATAAATTATTTAGTTACAGCAAGATATACAGGATGGTTAGAAAACGGGTGCGTGTTTGACTCTTCATATACAAGAAATAGCTCTTCCGTTTTTCCTTTATCTAGAGTGATTCAAGGATGGCAAATAGGTATAACCAAAATAGGAAAAAATGGGAAGATATTAATAAAGATCCCTCCTGAACTTGGTTATGGATCTCAAGGAGCTCCTCCTAGGATTCCAGGGAATAGTACATTATATTTTTACGTTGAATTAGAAGATATTCAATCAGTTGAAGATTATGTTGAATCTCAAGAAAAAGAAAAAAACAAGACTAATTAGGAATTCAAAATGTCCAATCCCAAAATAAAAGATATAAAAGTTATTTTTACTGAACCAGATAATATAAGGCTTGTAATTGTGAAAATTTTAACTGATCAAGATGGTCTTTATGGGGTGGGATGTGCTACTTTTACTCAAAGGCCAAATCCTGTGAAATCTGCAATAGAAGATTACCTTAAACCTTTTCTTATTGGAGCTGAAGTAAATAATATAGAAGATATTTGGCAATCTTCTTACGTTTCTTCCTACTGGAGAAATGGACCTGTACTAAATAATGCTTTATCAGGAATTGATCAAGCATTATGGGATATCAAAGGCAAGATGGCTAACATGCCTGTTTATGATTTACTAGGAGGTAAAACCAGAGAAGCTGCTGCAGTATATGTACATACTTCGGGAGATTCTGAAGAAGAAGTCGGTGATCAAATGCAAGCGTATATAGAAAAAGGGTTTCATCATATAAGAGTACAAATCTCAACTCCAGGCTACTCAACTTACGGTAATAAATCAGCAAAAACAGGAAATCAAACTACTAGCAATAAAGATCCCTTAAATGGACCAATACCAATTACTAAAAGAATAAAAGAATACGATAAAAACAAATTATATGCTCATCCTGGAGGTGTCTTCGAACCTAAACCTTACATGAGATCTGCTTTATCGTTGTTTGAGTATATTAGAAATCGATTCGGTTATGGAATAGAAATACTACACGATGTTCATGAAAGAATACCTCCTATATTAGGAGTTTGGTTTGCAAAAGAAGTTGAAAAATATCAGTTGTTTTTTTTAGAGGATCTATTTAGCCCTGAAGATAATCAATATTTTAGAATGGTAAGGAATCAAACTTCTACCCCTATAGCTATGGGAGAATTATACAGTTCTCCGCATGAGATTGTTCCAATGTTACAAGAAAGACTAATCGACTTCATTAGAATACATATTTCAGATATTGGCGGGATTTCTCCAGCAAAAAAGCTTGCAGCTATGGGAGAAATAATGGGAATTAGAACCGCATGGCATGGTCCAGGAGATACCTCTCCAGTTGGTCATGCAGCAAATTTAGCATTAGACCTAAGTTGTTCTAATTTTGGTATACAAGAATATTCTATTTTTGGTGAAAAGACAAAAGAGCTCTTTCCAGGATGTCCAGAAGTTAAAGAAGGCATGATGTGGCCAAATGATAAACCTGGATTAGGAATAGATATTGATGAAAACGTAGCCAAGAAACATCCTTTTAAAGAAAGAGAATATGGTGGAGCTTGGGACACAGTAAGAAGAGCCGACGGTTCAGTTGTTAAGCCTTAAACAAAATAACCGTTTAATTCTTTTATATCTTCTTTATTTTTATACGAAAGCTTGCCATTTACGAAAACTTGTTTAATTCCTACTGAAACAATTTCAGGATCCTCAAATGTAGCTAAATCATTTATCTCATCTGAATCAAAAATAACTAAATCTGCAAAATTATTTTCTTTTATATGACCTCTGCCATGTAAGCCTATTTTATCTGATGGGAATTTAGTCATTCTATTAATCAAGAGTTCAAGAGGAATATTAAACCTCCTTCTCAGTCTTCCTAATATTCTTGTAAAACATCCATAAGCTCTTGGATGTATTACTTGCCCAGTTGGAACAGAATCTGATCCAACTAAATAATCAGGTCTTTGCAAAAGAGTCATTATATCTTCTTCTACTTTTCTCCATTTTGAAATACTCGCTGGAGGAATAACCCTAAAACCACAATTTAATTCAGTCTTCAACATTATGTCCATTACATGTTGTATTGGAGATAAACCATCCATCTCTGCAGCATCTTTTACACTTAATCCTGCATATTCTTTTAAATCTTCATTACCAATAGATGTCCACATTGCCCCTTCAATATCATGGCGAGGAGAATGTTTTAATAATTCTTGCTCCCAATACTCTCTTTGAGTTTTATCTTTCAAAATAGACATTATGTTATCAAAACCACCTACGTGAAATGGGCCAGGGAAAAAAATCAAAGGAACCGTACAACCAACAGGATAAGAATATGTCTCCATGGTTATATCTATTCCTTCTTTTTTTGCACTATCAACAGGCTCAAGCAACTTCTCAATTTCGCCCGCATTAGATTCTACAGTTCTATAATGTTCAACCAGTAAAGAAACTTTAGATTTTCTAGCCACTTCTATTGCCTCTAAAATACCTCCATTTGCAAAAGCCCTATCTTTTTCATGACTTCTTAAATGTACTGAATACACCTTTCCTTTGGATGCTGCTACTTTGGATAACTCTATCAGCTCATCAGTAGTAGAAAATGATTGAGGATAATAATCTAAGCCGGTAGAAAATCCAGCTGCTCCTTGTTCAAAAGATTCTTCAAGAGAATATTTTGCTTTTTTCATAAGATCTCCATTTAAAGGGAGATCTTCCATTCCGCAAAGCTCCAATCTTAAAGGGCCATGGGCAGCAAATACAGCAACATTGCACTTACTTTTTTTATGATAGTATTTTTTTGCTTCTGCAAAAGAACTTCCATCAAATTCTTCTGTTGGATGCCCTAAAATTCCAGATAAATAATTTGCATGCTCTATTGACTTTGACTTACTTAGTGGGACAATTCCTATCCCATCTGGAGAAAGAATTTCTGTGGTTACTCCTTGAGATATTCCATAGAGATGTTGAGGGTTTTTTAGGATGTCAAAATCAGCATGAGAATGAGTGTCAATAAAACCAGGCGATACAGACAAGCCTTTTGCATCTATAACTTGTTTCCCCTCTACTCCATCTAATTTTCCTAATACTGAAATCTTATCAGAATTTATTCCTAAATCGATTTTTTGGGGTCTATTCCCAGATCCATCATATACAGTGCCATTTTTTATAATTAAATCAAACATTCTACTCACCAAAGTTAAATTTTTAAATAATCCATTTATACTATATTACATAACAAAATAAACAATTATAAATAATGTCCAAAGAAGAAAATTCTAAAACAGAAACCTACATCCCAGAAGAAGTTGAAAAAAAATGGCAAACAATTTGGAAAAAAGATGAGATTTATAAAACATCTGATAAAGCTGGTTCAAAAAAAAATTGGTATGCCTTATCAATGTTTCCATACCCTTCTGGTGATTTACATATTGGGCATTGGTTTGCTTTTGCCCCAGCAGATGCGCATGCAAGATTTAAAAGGTTAGAGGGTTATAATGTTATGCACCCGCAAGGATTCGATGCCTTTGGGTTGCCTGCTGAAAATGCCGCAATAAAAAGAAATATCAATCCTAAAAAATGGACTTTTGATAATATTCAAAACATGCAAAAACAGTTTGACATGATGGGGAATTCATATGATTGGAATAGAAAATTAGTAACATGCACTCCTGAGTACTATAAATGGAATCAAAAGTTTTTTTTGGATATGTATAAAAATAAATTAGCTTATAGAAAAAATGGCCCTGTTTGGTGGGATCCAATTGATCAAACAACCTTAGCAAATGAACAAGTCGTAGATGGGAAATCTGAAAGATCAGGAGCAGAAGTTGTAAAAAAAATGATGCCTCAATGGTACTTTAAAATTACTGATTATGCTGAAGAATTACTTAATATGGATGATTTAGAATGGCCTGAAAAAATAAAGCAGATGCAAAAAAATTGGATTGGAAAATCAGAGGGAGTTACAATCTATTTTAAAGTTAATGGCTCTGATGAAAAAATAAGCACATTTACAACTAGAATAGACACCGTTTTTGGCGTTAAGTTTATAGTATTAGCTCCTGAACATCCATTAATTAAAAAACTAAACCTGAATCAAAACAAACAAGTTGAAAGCTATATTTCAAATTCACAAAAGTTATCAGAAATAGATAGAACCTCAACTGTCAGGGAAAAAACAGGAGTTAAAGCAGATATATATTGCGTAAATCCTATAAACAATGAAAAAATCCCTGTGTTTGTTGGTGATTATGTTCTATCTTCTTATGGAACAGGAGCAGTTATGGGAGTTCCAGCTCATGATGAAAGAGATTTTATTTTTGCAAAAAAATATAACCTTCCAATAAAATTGGTTATTTCATCAGATGGATCCAAAGATTTAGAACTTGAAAAAGCATATACAGAAAACGGGATTCTAGTAAACTCTGGAGATTTTGATGGGTTGAATAATATTGAAGCAAAAAAAAGCATAGCAAATTTGATTGAAGCAAAAAAAATAGGAGAAAAAACCATAACTTATCGTCTAAGAGATTGGCTTATCTCCAGGCAGCGATATTGGGGGACTCCCATTCCAATGTTTTATGATGAAAAAAACGAAATAATACCCGTTGATGAAAATTTATTGCCTGTTGTTTTACCCGATGTGAAAGAATTCATGCCAACAGGTCAGTCGCCTTTAACCCTTGATGAAAAATTCTTATATTATAATCATCCTGTATTAGGAAGACTAAAAAGAGAAACAGATACTATGGATACATTTATGGACTCATCATGGTATCACTTGAGGTTTGCAAGTCCAGGGTCTATTGATTCTCCGTTTGAAAAAGATAAGATTTCTAATTGGTCTCCAGTTGACCAATATATGGGAGGTGCAGAACATGCAGTTATGCATCTTTTGTATGCGAGGTTTTTTAATAAAGTTTTAAGAGACTTAGGATATATAGATTTTGACGAACCCTATAAAAGATTATTTAACCAAGGAGTTATGTTAGCAAGACATATGAAAATTTCAAAAAGAAATAACCCATTAAATCCAGAGCCTTTAGTAAAACAATATGGAGCAGATTCTGTTAGAGCTTATTTAATGTTTTTAGGCCCCTGGGACAGAGGAGGAGACTGGTCTGATTCAGGAATTAATGGTGTCTATAGGTGGCTAAATAGAATTTGGGAAATAGCAAATTCTATTTACAAAGAAAAAGACATTGATGAAGAAGAATCTAAAAATTTAACACAAATAAGCAATATAACTACAAAAAATGTCTTAGAAGATATGAAAAATTTTAAGTACAATACATCTATAGCGTCATTGATGGAATACACCAATTTTCTTTCAAAAATAAGAAAAAATGGAAAAGTTTCAAAGTCTGACTGGACAGACTCATTAGAAAGATTAATAATTCATCTTTCTCCAATTTGTCCACATATTTCAGAAGAACTTTGGGAAAAACTTGGACATAAAAATTCAGTACACCTTCAATTAAACCCTTCATTTAAAGAAAATCTAATTGAAAAATCTAATTTTACACTTATTATTCAAATAAATGGGAAATTGAGAGACCAAGTAGAAATGGATAAAAATACAACTATTGAAGAAATTAAAACATATTTGAATGATTCAATGAAAATTCAAAAGCACATTTCAGGAAAAGAAATCATAAAAGAAATATACATAGAGAACAAACTAATTAACTTAGTTGTCAGATAAAGGCTCCCAGACCCTAAAACTTGTCATTTCTCTAGGAGGTGAAAGGGTTCGCCCTACTTCAACATATGACACTTCTGCAATAAAAATTCTCCCTTTAGAATCAACAGAAATAGAATGAGGCCATAAAAATTGATCAGCATCTTCTCCTGGCAGTTCTGAACCTAATCTTTGCAAAAGCTCTCCATTTTTGTTCCATATCCCCACGGAATGACCTAGGTTTCGTACTCCATATTGAACTGGAGGAGGACCTTGCTCAGCAATAAAAATATTTCCTTCATTATCACTGGTTACTGCTGTAGCCTTATGAACATGCCATTCTTTTATAAATTCACCTTTAGTAGAGAAAATTTGAACTCTATGATTTTCTCTATCACAAACAATCAATTCATCATTACTTATCATACACAAATTATGAGGAAGCGAGAATTGACCTGGGCCTGTTCCAGATTCTCCCCAACTTTTTATATGTTTCCCTTCAGAATCATAATGATGAATTCTTGAATTCCCATATCCATCTGAAATAAACAGATCTCCGTTAGACTTATTAACTGTAATATCAGTTGGTCTATTAAAAGGAAGTCCACTTTCTCTATCAGAAGGATTACCATCTCCTAGAGATAACTCTAAATCAAAAGATTGATTGAATTTATATATTTTATGACCGCTGTCGTCAACACACCAAATATTATCTTCATAGTCTAATAAAATTGAATGTGGTCTTACAAATTTAGATCCTGCCCATGTCTGTAATTTATAATCTATTCTCAATGCTTCAACTTTAATTTTTCCAAAAGGATCTTCATTTCCCCATGATTTTTTTAGATTCCCTTTATTATCAAAAATCAATAAAGGCATATTTCCTCTATTAAAAATATATACATTATCATTGCTATCTACAGATACACTTGTTGCTTCTCTAAGCCATATCCCATGAGGAATTTTAGGCCAAAATTTTACTGCTTTATATTTTTTATTCATCGTTTTTTCATAATATAATTTATCCTAAATTTATGTCTGCCATACTGGAGTTTTTTAGAACCTTTTTAATTTTTGTATAACTACTCAAATTTGGATCTAGGTTTATTATAGACTCTGCTTCTACATTGACTTGTTTAATTAATTCAAAATCTAGAGGGTCAGCAATTTTATATTCAGTTGACCATCCGCTTTGCTTAGTTTTATCAAATTCACCGGGACCTCTTATTTTCAAATCTTCTTCAGAAAGCTTGAATCCATCATTACTTTTTACTACAGCTTCCATTCGTTTTGCAGTTAAGTCATTAATTTCATTAGATGAAACTATTATGCACTTGGACTCTTTTTCACCCCTACCAACTCTTCCTCTTAATTGGTGCAGCTGTGAAATTCCAAATCTTTCTGCTGAATTAATAACTATTAATGTAGCATTTGGAATATCAACACCAACTTCAATTAAAGGAGTCGTTACCAATATATCAATTTCTTTATTTCTTAATTTTTCCATTATTTTTTGCTTATCTTCAATATTCATACGCCCATGTAATAACATGATTTTATAATGTGATAACTTACTTATTTTTAATTTTTCATATTCTTGAGAAACAGAAGCTACTTCTATTTTTTCTGAAGTGTCTATATGAGGACAAACATAGAAAACTTGAGATCCAGATTTAATTTCTTTTTCAATATCAGATGTTATTTCTTCAAATTGAGTATTTCTCATCCAATATGTTTTTACATCTCTTTTTCTATTCGGCATTGTTTTAATTGTAGATAATGACAAATCACCATAAAGAGTCATGCTTAGCGTTCTAGGAATTGGAGTTGCAGACATTGCTAATAAATTTGGGATAGGTTTTCTTTTTAATAATAAATTTCTTTGGTCAACTCCAAATCTTTGTTGCTCATCAATAACAATTAATCCTGAAAGATTTTTTGTGATTTGTTCTTGAAGTAGCGCATGCGTCCCTATAATAATGTCAAGTTCATTGTTTACAATCATAGATCTTGTTTTATCTTTTATTTTTTGATTTAAAGAGCCAGTTAATAGAGCAATCTTAATAGTATTGTTGATATTACAAATACGTACATTATCTTCATTTCCAAATTCTATATTAGCATCCACTAATTCAGATAAATTAATAAAATGTTGCTGTGCCAATACTTCAGTTGGTGCCAACAAAATACCCTGTTTCTTTTCCATAGCTGTACACAAAAGAGCAATTAAGGCAATTATAGTTTTTCCAGATCCCACCTCTCCTTGTAATAAACGGGCCATGGGCAAATTAGATGATAAATCTTTTTTAATTTCAGAAATAGTTTTTATTTGATCTTTAGTTAACTGAAAAGGTAAAAATTTACTAACGATTTGATAATTTTCATCAAAGGAGGTAAACGAATATGAAGAGATGTTTTTTTCACGTTGTTTTTTTCGGTATTTTACTGAAATTTGATTTTCAAAAACTTCATGAAACGCAAAGCTTCTTGATGCTTTCTCTTTTTCATTTTGACTTTTTGAAAAGTGTAATTTTTTTATAGAATCTTTTAATGAAAAAAGATCATTTCTAACTAAAATTTCATTTGGAATAAAATTTTCAAATTTCTCCAATGCATTTGCTTTAATTGCACTTGAAATTCTTGTTTTAATTATTTCTTGTGACAATTTTTCTGTTGAATGGTACACAGGTTGTAAATAATCAAATCGTTTAACACTATTTGTAAATAATTCATAATCAGGATTATTAAATTGTAAAGAATTTCTAAATCTTTTTATCCCACCAGCTAAAGCAATTTTTTGCCCTACTTTAAATTTTTTTACTAAAAAAGCCATGTGGAAAAAGGTTGCTGTAATTGATCCTGTTTTATCTGTAACGGTTATTTGGGGTGCATTCATTCTTTTGATTAAAAGTTTTTTTGTGATTGTTCCAACAATAGTTGCATTTTCATTTTCTATCAATGAATTTATATTTTTAATTTTTGTGTAATCTTCATATCTAAAAGGGAAATGTAAAATTAAATCTCCAAGATTAAATATCCCAATATTGGTAAATTTTACAATATGTCTCTTTTCCATAAAAGGCAATTGGTCTAAGGGGCTCTCTAAGGGTAAATTTTTTACTCGTAATTCGTGAGTAATTTTTTCTTCAATTATCTTTATTTCGTAAGATATTTTGGATAAAAGATTTTTAACCCAAATATGTCTTTCTCCAATACCTAAATTTTTGTAATTTCTAGATTTCATTGGATATACATTAAAAATCCATTCAAGACCCTTATAAGAATTTTGTAAGAAATTATCAATTCCAAGCTCAACCGACTGATCATTAAGCCCTAATTGATATTCTTGAGAAAGAATAGAAGCTAAAATTTTTAGTTTATTTACTTTCTTTGAAGCTTCCAATTGTCTACTCCGAAGAAATAAAACCTACTCCAAATGCGCCCGGCCCTAAATGAGTTCCTACTACTGGTCCAAATTCAGCAATGACAATATTTTTGGAATCGATTACTTCTTCAGACTTATTTTTCAGTAGATTTGCTCTTTCTATATGATTGGCATGGACTATAAATAGAGTTTCTATTTTATGTTTTTTTAGTTCTTCAACTATGAAATCCATTCCTTTTACCAAGGTTCTTGCTTTCCCAACAGATTCTATTTCTCCATCAACAGCACTAAGAATTGGTTTTATTTTTAAAAGAGATCCTATGAATTCACGAGCTTTTCCAATTCGGCCTCCTTTAGCTAAATATTCAAGACTTGGAACTAATCCCATAAAATTTGCATTTGGAATAATTTTTTCAGCTTCTTTAAATATATTTTCAAAAGTTTCTCCTGATTGATTTAATGTTGCAAGATGAAATACTATTGCTCCCAATCCAAGTGTTCCATTCATACTATCAATAACTTTTATGTTTTCATTTCCAATTTCTTTTTGAGCTTGTAGTGCTGAACTATAAGTGGCACTAAGTTTTCCAGAAATATGTATAGAAATTATTGAATCATGAGTTTTTAGTAATTTATTATATGTTTCAACAAACCTACCAACTGAAGGTTGAGAAGTTTGAGGATGAATATCAGAAGAACTTAATTTTTCAAAAAATGCATCTGGCATTAAATCTATTCCATCTAAAAATGTTTCTTCTCCAAAATGAACATTTAAAGGAATGACAGTAATATTTTTCTCTATAACTACTTTTTCTGGTAGATCACATGTGCTATCTGTTACTAAAGCTATTTTTGACATTTTGTACACCTATTCTCCTAATATGAAGTAATTATAGTACGGTTGATTACCTTCTACAATCGTTAATTCCATATCTAAGTTCTCTTCAAGAAAAGTTTGTTCTAATTTATCATGATTCTTTTCTATTGAATCATGTCCTATTATCACTGTTAAAATATCGTTTCTTGAAGACATATCTTTTAATAAATATTCTAAAGCAGATTGAGGATCATCAAATGATTTCATTATTTTTTCATCCAAAATCGCAATATATTGATTTTTCATTATTTTTTCCCCATTAATATTTATATCTCTTGTAGCAATAGTTACAGAAGCCTCCTCTATACATTCAACAGCTGAATTCATTTGTGAAATGTTTTCTTCTAAAGGTTTACTATCATTAAAATATATTAGGCTTGATATTCCTTGTTGAATAGATTTTGAATGAATAATATTTATATTCTCTCTGTCAGAAATTTCTAATAGTTTTTTTACAGTAACTAATATATTTGGATTGTTAGGTAATATTAGAATATTTTCTGAACTTATTTTATCCACTACTTTTAAAATATCTTTTATGCTAGGATTTTTTTTAGGACCCCCTTTCAAAATGTGCATAGAATCACCAGCAGTTTCATTAAACAGTTTTATTATTCCAGCTCCTTCACATATAGAGATAATAGATGTATTTATATTTTCATAATCTTTTATTGAATTAGAAATATCTTTGGCTTGTTCGTCCATATTTTGAATGAAAATGTTTTCAACTTTTCCAATCTCATTTGCATACTTAATGATAGGAGCTGTATCCAGTACATGAATATGAACTTTAATTAAACTAGAATCTCCAGTAATAACAGCAGACTTTCCAAATCCTGGAATTTTTTTTCTTTGTTTTTCAAGATTTATATTTTGACCTTTTATAGTGAAGACAGTGCAATTTCCCCATTCAATTTCTTGAGAATCGTCATAAAATTCCTTTGATACAGAATCAGACAATCCTGAAATCATCTCCAAATAAACTTTATTTAAATTATCCTCTATATCTTGGGTGTTACTATAAATAGTTGAAAAAAACCATGAATTAATCATCATAGCAAACCCTAACCCTCCTGAATCAACAACATCTGCATCTTTTAGTATTTGTAATTTATTAGGTGTGTTTTTTACAGACTTGATCGATTCTTCAGATAATTTCTTCAAAAAGTCAGATAATGATTTTGAAGAAGCATAGGTTTTGAGAGCTTCAGAACCAATCTCTTCATAAACAGTCATTAGAGTTCCATCAACAGGATTTGGAAGAGATTCTCTTGTAGTTTTAGCTGCATTTACAATTGAATCAGCGACTGTTTTAAATGATAAGATTTCATTTTTTTTATATGCAGACAAAAGTCCTAAGAAAAATTGAGATAATATAACGCCTGAATTTCCTCGTGCCTCCATCAAGGAAGAGTTTTTAAGAGAAAATAAAAAATCTTCAATTTTACTGTCTTTTTTATATGATAAATCTAAGCTTTTCATTGTTAGAAGCATGTTAGTACCAGTGTCTCCATCAGGGACAGGGAATACATTTAGATTATTTATTTTTTCTTTATATAAATTTAAGCAAAAAATAAAATTATTAATAGCTGAAATTAGCTTTTCAAGTGAAATTTCTTGGTTTGTATTCATAAAATAATATTTCGGATTATAAGATTGAATGATAAACTATAGTCGTAAAAAAAAAAATAATTTAAATAATAAATTTGCCAAAGAGAGAAAAATGTCTATTGATCCTAGAAAGTATTTGGGCTTAGGTCCGCTAAAAAAACCCCTATTTGGTCATAACCGGTCACATGCATTAAATGCAACCCAAAAAATTTCAAAACCAAATGTACAAAAAAGAAAAATCACGATTGATGAAAAAGAATACACAGTCAAACTAACTGCAAGAGAAATAAGAACTTTAGATAAAAAAGGGATCGCGCTTAAATAGACTGTCTCAATTCGTTTACAGCTCCTAGATAACCTAATTCATTATTTAGTATACCTGTACCTGATACAAACATTCTCGCTCCATATTTGTAAGAATGATAAATAGTTTCAGTTTTTATTCCTCCGTCTACGCCTAACAATAATCCTTCTGATTCTTTCATTTGTGCTAATTTATTTATTTTTTCTCCTACAAAATCAAGGTAAGATTGCCCTCCTTTGCCTGGATAAACAGTCATAAATAAAACTCTATCAATATCATTAATAAAAGGAAGTATTGCAGTAATTTCTGTGTCAGGATTTATAGCAATTCCTATTTTGCTTTTTGAATTATTCACTAATTCTATTATTTCTTTATGGTTAACTGGTGATTCAATATGAAATGTAAAAATATTTATTCCAATATTTAAAAAACTTTCAATATAATCAATTGGATTATCAACCATTAAATGTACTTCAATTGGCAAAGCAGTCAGAGATCTAATAGTTTGTACAATCGGTTGCCCAAAAGAAATATTTTCAACAAAATGACCATCCATGATATCTAGATGAAATTCATCTATTCCGGATAAATTAAGTGCTTTAATTTCATTTTCTAAATTTTTGAAATTGGAAGATAAAATTGAAGCACTTATAATGATATCTTTATCAGGCATTTTTTTTAGCTCTTAAGAAAACTTTTGCTTTTTCAATTTGATCATTTATTGAATTTGTTGAAGTTCCTCCAATAGAATTTCTTTTCTCTATAGAATATTTCAAATCTATTTTCATAACATCTTTATCAAAAAGATTTGAAATTTCTTTAAACTCACTTAAGCTAAGTTGGTTGATTGTTTTTTTTTCTTTAGATAATTTCATTGAAACTTTTTTTATTATTTCATACGCTTCTCTAAATGGAACTTTTTTATAAGCTAGGTAATCTGCAAAGTCAGTAGCCAAGATATCTGAACCTAGCGATGAGTCAAGCATTTTGTCTTTATTGAATGTGATTTCAGAAAACATATTTTTTAATACTTTTAAGCTGTCTATTAGAGTGTCTACAGATGTCATAGCCCCACCTCTATCTTCTTGTAAATCTCTATTGTAGGTAAATGGTAACGCTTTTAAAGTAGCCATAGTTCCCATAAGATTACCTAAAACTCCTCCTGTTTTACCTCGAATTAATTCTAAGTAATCAGGATTTTTCTTTTGAGGCATTATACTAGAACCCGTTGTAAATTTAGTGGGTAAATTTATAAAATCAAACTCAGCAGTTGACCAAATTATGAATTCTTCACAAATCCTAGAAATATTTAGCATTGCAGAGCTGCAAGCATAATGTACATCTAAAATATGGTCTCTAGAAGACACAGAATCTATAGAGTTAGATGATATTTTACTAAAACCTAGTTCTTTTGCTAAAAATCCTCTATCTATAGGAATCGTTACTCCTGCAAATGCTCCTGATCCTAAAGGCATTATATCCAAATTTTCAAAGCATTGATCAACTCTATCTAAATCTCTTGATAGCATTGTAAAATATGCCATAAGATATTGAGATAAAAGAACTGGTTGACCTTTTTGAAGATGTGTATAGCCTGGCATGATAATTGTATTATTTTTTTCTGCCAAAGAAATAATTTCTTCTAAAAATTCAATTAATTCATTTCTTGTATTTGTTATTTTATTTTTAAAATATAATCTTACATCCGTTGCAACTTGATCATTTCTTGATCTACCAAAATGTAATTTACCAGCAGTATCACCTATTTTTTTATATAAAATTTGTTCAATATTTAAATGAATATCTTCTAAACTGTGATCCCAATTAAATTTATTGCTTTCGATTTCTTTCAGTATTTCAATTAATCCGTTGACTATACTGTCTTTTTCAAATGAAGAAATTATCTCTATTTTTTCTAACATTTTTGAATAAGCTATTGAAACAGCAATATCTTCTTTGTACATTTGAATATCTGTATCAAAAGAACTTGTAAATTCACCGAAGATTTCTCCACCTTGGATTGATGAAGTTTTATTGTTTTTATCTTTATTCAAGTTTATAAATCATTGTATTTTTGTTTTTTTGCCTGAATTCTTGCCGGCAATGAATATATATCTATAAATCCTTCTGCAGAACCATGATTGAAACTGTCAGTTGTAGAATATGTAGACATATCATAATCATATAATGAAAATCTAGATTTTCTACCAACTACAGTTGAACTTCCCTTAAACAGTTTTAGTTTTACATTCCCAGAAGTAAACTTCTGTGCGTCGTCCATAAAAGCTTCAATATTTTCTCTTAAGCTTGTGAACCATCTTCCATCATAAACCAAATCGGAAAATGTAGTTGAAAGAGAAGATTTAATTCTTTGCTGTTCTCTAGATAAAGTTGCTGTCTCTAAAGCTGCAATGGCTTGATACAAAACTACCGCAGCAGGAGTTTCGTATACTTCTCTGCTTTTGATTCCAACTAATCTATTTTCTAAATGATCCACCCTACCTACTCCATGCTTACCAGCAATAATATTTAATTCATCAATAAGTTTTACTCCTGACATTTTTTTGTTATTTAGAGAAATAGGAATTCCTTTTTCAAACTCAATATCTATTGTTTCATATTCTTCAGGAGCGTCATCTACGCTAGAAGTCCATGAAAATGCATCTTCCGGAGGTGCAACCCAAGTATCTTCCAGATCTTCCCCTTCTATAGCTAAACCCCATAAATTTCGATCAATTGAATATACTCTATTATTTCCTACTTCTCTAAGTTCTAAACCTGCCTTATTAGCATATTCTTTTTCTTCATCTCGAGTCATACCCCATTCTCTTGCTGGAGCTATTATTTTTATTGAATCTCCGTCTCCAGAAAGTGTCATTATTGAAGCGTCAAACCTTACCTGATCATTACCTTTACCTGTGCAACCATGAGAAACATATTCAGCACCATATTTTCTAGCAGTTTCAACTAATTTTTTTGACATAAGAGGTCTTGCAAATGCTGTAGACAAAGCATATACATCTTCATACATTGCTCCTGCTTTAAGCCCAGGAAAAACATATTCATTAACAAATTCATCTTTCACGTCTAAAATCACTGAATCTACAGCACCAGCTTTTTTCGCTTTTTCAGCAACTCCCTCAATCTCTGGACCTGCTCCTAAATCAACAGTTAATGTGATTACATCTAGGTCATAGTTTTCTTTGATCCATACAACTGAAATCGTCGAATCCATTCCTCCACTATAAGCTAAAACACATTTCCCTTTAGACATAGTTATCTTAATCCTTCTAATATAGATTCAATTATTTCTACTGCAGAATCGATTTCAGCTTTTGATACATTTAGTGGTGGCATAAACCTAATCATATTTGGCCTAACAGCATTAATTAACAATCCTTTATCAAGTGCTTCTCCCACTATTTGTGAAGAAAAATCTTCACTCATCTCAAGACCAATTAATAAACCCATACCTCTGACTTCGGTTATAAATGAAAATTTATCAATAAGAGATTTTAGTTGTTTTTTCATATAGTCACCAGACTCAAGAGCTAGATGCGGAACGTTGTTTTCTACCATGAATTTTGCTGCAGCAGCACCAGCGGCAGTAGTTAATGCATTGCCTCCAAATGTTGAACCGTGATCTCCAGGTTCTAAAACAGAACAAAATTCTTTTGAACAAAATGCTCCTAAAGGTGCCCCTGAACCTAATGCTTTAGCAAGAGTCATAACATCAGGCTCTACATCTTTAAATCTTTGATATCCAAACAAAGTCCCTAAGCGCCCCATGCCTGTTTGCACCTCATCTAATATAAATAAAATATTTTTTGATTTACAAAACTTTTGTACCTCTATAAGATAATCATCAGTTGGAACGTTTACCCCTCCTTCACCTTGTAAAGGCTCAATCATTACTGCACATGTGTTCTCATTATAAGCATTTTTAATTGCACCAATATCGTTATAATCAACATTTATAAATCCTGGCATCAGTGGTCGCCAATTATTTTGATAATGAGGTTGTCCAGTTGCTGCCATCATTGCTTGAGTTCTACCATGAAAAGAATTTAAAGTTGTAATTATTTCAAATGCTCCATTTAATTTTTTCTTCCCCCATTTACGTGCAAGCTTAGCAGCTCCTTCATTAGCTTCTGCTCCAGAATTGCAAAAAAACACTCTATCAACAGCTGAATTCTCAACAATAGTTTCAGCCAATGATAACTGAGGAGTGGTGTAGTAAAGATTACTCATTTGCAAAATTTTTCCAGCTTGGTCTTTAATCGCTTGAGTTACTGACTCATGAGAATGTCCTAAATTTAAAACAGCCCATCCAGCGGTAAAATCTAAATATTCTTTACCATCATTATCTATTACAACAGTTCCTCGCCCTTCAACTAATACTGGTGGCATTCTATTTACCACTTGCATGTAATATTTTTTTTCTAAATCTTTATATTCTTGTGTAGATGTCATAATTCTCTCCAAAAAATGTTCTTTATATTATTCTAGTACCAATATTGCCATTAGTGAATGCAGATAATAAAGCTCCTGATTCTCTTCCGTCAATTATTCTTCCAGTTTTTACATATTCTAATGCATTAATGCACGCTCTTATCTTTGGAATCATACCTCCTTGAGCAATTCCCAT
>Ga0315316_10000006_pt1 | contig 95247 bp, 89 predicted proteins | sample M160m3416metaG_FD_203702 | JGI IMG/M metagenome (GOLD analysis project Ga0315316, IMG submission 203702) | Ammonia-oxidizing marine archaeal communities from Monterey Bay, California, United States - M1 60m 3416 | ecosystem: Environmental > Aquatic > Marine > Intertidal zone | place: USA... | reverse complement strand
GGAGTGGTGAGCCTATTGAAGGGATTGCGGATTCGAGCCTGTGCCTTTAGGTGAGCGTTTCCTGGGATCATACGAAGAGCAGGAGTGTCTGTGACCCCTGCCTGAATGATGTTCGATCTAACACCTAAAGAGGCCATCTCCACAGCAATCGATCGAGAAACCGACTCTAGGGCAACCTTAGCAGCTCCAACTGCAGCATAGCCTTTCCAGGCTACCTTATTGCCTTCACTAGTTAATCCCAAAACTCGAGCATCATCAGAGAAAAGGTCTCTTTCCACCATACCTTGCGTCCATGCCAAAAGGTTGGTTCCCATTGATTCAATGGTTCGAGCCATATCCTCCTCATCGAGGAGATTTTCGGATGAGTATTCTGGAGGAGAAGTCAAACCCTGCAAGCCATCGTACCCTTCAACGAAAAGTCTGTCTATAACAGAAGTCAGTTCTGCGTCCTTTATACCGAGCTCATCTGCCAAACGTCTCCTCGATTCTTCACCTTGTCTTCCCTCTGGAGCGATCAGCTTTAGGTTGCCAAATGCTATTGAATGGAGGAGGACTCTAACGGCACTGTCACAGCCTCCTTCCTTCCTCAGATCTTCTAAGATTTCCTCTCTCACGTCTGGATTGAGAGCATCTTTATTGTGGGTTATTAACGATACACCTTCTCCACGAATCTTATCGAATTCAGGTTCGATGCGGCTCATCGCACCCCTTCGATCTCGGTGCACAATACAGATATTTAAACCCTGGCTGGCTAGCTTGCGAGCACTGGCAAGCCCAAAACCGCTAGAGCCACCCAATATGACAGCCCATTCGCCAGAGGAAAATTTTCTAGAAGACATTTTAAGCCATTGCTCCTTCGTTAAGAGCTGAGAACATTTAATTGTCGGTTGTATTTGACCGTCAAGGACCGACCCAGAGGGCCAGAAGTCATCCCTGTGACCACATCCTCGAATCCTTGAATGTCACTGTATACTATTAATAAATCAGGGGTAACCACAGAAGATAATCACTTCTGGCATCCAATTCACCACATTTCCGAAATTACTTGTATGGCCATTCTGGCACCTCAGTGGACACAGAGGCCATCGTCAAAGGTTTATCTTGATAAGGGTCCCTATTCTACAGGACAAGACTCGTACTGGACTTGATCGTCCTGCTCCACCCAGGACCCACACTTTTCTCCCATATGGAACATCCCTTTTGATTTTAGTGCGCCAGACTGTTCGTATTCTTCGTAAGGTCCATGTCGGCAATCGTCCTTCCAAGTCACTTTTTCACGTACCTGACCATTGTCATAATGTTCTATCCACAAACCATTCCTTCGCCCTTCCTGGTAAAACCCCCTCTGTTGTAATTGGCCATTGTCATAATTCTCTCGATATTCACCAACCATAAATTCGCTCTCTGCACTTTCATCAAACTGCTGGATTTTCCACACCGAGCCATTCTCATGAAAGCGAGTCCATATACCGATTCTTTTTCCAGAGGCATACTCTCCCAAAACAGCTACTTCTCCATCCTCAAAGTATTCTTTGTACTTACCGTCTCGCTGTCCCCGAAAGTGCCCCCCTTCCCTTAGCAAAGGTCGGTCCTCATAGTAGTCTTTAAACCAACCTCTCCCTCTCGGGGCGCCACAATTTGGACACACAGATGCCTTATCTGAAATTTCTTTAGAACACTCGTAGCATGAGACTAAAGACATGTGATAAATCCTTTTTTTCTATTAACGATTTCAACCGATCCATAAAACATGTCAGCCCTCATTTGTAGATTGAATTTTATCCAAGGCCCAACTAGCATGTTCACGCACTAGAGGCTCAGGGTCGCCTATTGCTCTTCTCAACAATGGTATGCACTCTCTTGAACCCCAATTACCCATGGCCACACACACGTTTCTCAGTAATCCTTTACGTTTGGCCCTACTTATGGGTGATTTTTTATACCTAACCCGAAAATCTACCTCGTCCATCTTAACGAGTTGTTCCGCCAAATCTAGTAAGGCAGGACCGTCCAGACCTTTTCGGGCCATAAATGCGGGATCTGATCCCGAAACTGAAAATTTAATGTTCCAAGGGCAAACTTCCTGGCAAATATCGCATCCATAGACTCTATTCCCCATCTTCTCTCTGAGCTCGATAGGTATGCTTCCCTTATGTTCAATAGTCAAATAGGATATACACTTTCGAGCATCCATAATGGGTGCCCCATTCTGATCCCGTCCTAAAAGCGCATCGGTGGGACAACTATCCAGGCAACTCGTGCAAGACCCACAGTGATCTTCAGAAAAAGCCTTACTTGGAGTGATATCGAGATCCATTAGCAATACTCCAAGAAAAAAAAAGGATCCCCGACTAGGATTGATGAGCATGGTATTTTTACCAAACCACCCAATACCCGCCTTCTGTGCCAACTCCCTTTCTAAGATAGGCCCTGTATCAACATAAACCCTGCCTTCGATCTCCTTCTCCAGGCTCTGACTTATCCAGCTATGCAGCGTTCTTAATTTCCCCTTGATAACATCATGGTAGTCTTCACCTCTAGCATACCTTGCGATGATAGCTCGAGATTCATCACCCTCATGATCCACTGAATCGTCATGAAAATAATTCTGGGCAACTACCAATGCTGTTCTGGCAGATGGCAATGTTTTCTTTAGGTCAAAACGCCTATCAACAGCATCTCTCCTTTCCAAGTAGTGCATCTCTCCATGCGCTCCCTTAGCCAACCAATCCAAATAAAACTCCACATGTGAACTAGGGTCAACACTAGAAATACCATAAAAATCAAATCCTAGGGATTTAATTTTTTTCTCTAGGATCCTGCTCAAATTCATATTTCCTCTCATGACACCTTTCATCAATTACACACAAACCCTAGAGTTACAGTTCAATCATGAAACATCGGACAAAAACTACAGGTTAAACAGCCCCGACAACTCTCTAGACCATCAGTACATTTAACAACCCAAGGGCCTGACCATGGAACTCAACCAGATTCGCTCAGAATTCCCTATTCTCGCAAATAAAACCTACCTAAACTCTTGTTCACTTGGTGCTCTATCCCAACGCTCAATGACACGCCTAGGGGAGTTCCAAGATATTTGGAACTCCCACGGAGCTTCAGCCTGGTATAGTACATGGGCAAATGTAATAGAGGAACTGCGTAGCCGCGTCTCTTTTTTTCTGGGTGCGGAAACAAGAGAATTAGCCCTACTGCCATCTACATCCACAGCACTTTCGGTAGTCGCTGAATGCCTTGATTACAAAAAAAGGAACAAGGTTGTCTGCACTGAACTAGACTTTCCAACACTGGCATTTCAATGGGCTGTAAAGCCAGACATTGAGTTAGTGGTTCTTCCCACCACCGATGGAGTCAAAATAGACCCCCAACAATTTGCTGACGCCGTCGACGAGAAAACAGCCTTAATTGCTACCAGTCATATTTTTTACACGACTGGCTATATCCAAGACATTGAGGCTCTATCAGATATAGCCCATCAATCAGGGGCCTTCTTGCTAGTTGATGGCTATCAAGCACCTGGACAAATACCAGTAGACCTGGCAAAAAGCTCAGTTGATTTTTATACCACTGGATCTCTCAAATGGCTCTGCGGAGGGCCAGGACTGTCTTATCTCTACGTTCGCGGCGAACTCATCGAGACGATGCATCCCAGAATCACAAGTTGGTTTGCAGCAAGAGATCAATTTGACTTTCAACTTGACAATTTTGAACCACGCCAGGATTCTCGTCGTTTTGAAATGGGAACTCCAGCACTCCCAACCATCTACACGGCATTAGGGGGTCAAGAATGTATAGACGAGATAGGAATTCAAAAAATACACGATAGGAACACATGGCTCAGGGAACATCTCATTGCTCAACTCCTTGCGAAGGGCCTGGATTTAACTGTCCCAGAAAACCCTTCAGACCGTTCGGCCATCGTTATGATCCAATCGACTCAACCTGACAAGATTGTCGAAGATCTGGCCCAAAAAGATATCATTGTGGATAGTCGGCCAGGACATGTGAGAGTAAGTCCACACTTCTACAATTCCCTAGATGATATCGACCATTTTATAAATTGCTGGCCAAGATGAGGACCTGCACCCTCAATGCTTGATTATGAGCATTCAACCTCTTTAGGATGTCTTTTTTAACGTCCACCGACCGCTGTCTCGATCGCGATATTTTTTCAGGACACCCTCAAATGCTTCTTCCAGATCGACACCTTGCTCATTAGCGATACAAATAATGACGAACAAAACATCTGCTAGTTCTTCCGGAAGCCTTTGGTCCCGCTCTTCGGATTTCTTTGGTTTATGACCAAAACTGTGATTCATTATCCGTGAGAGCTCTCCTACCTCTTCCATCAATCGTGCCAAATTGGTTAGAGGAGGCCAGTAGCCTTCTTCAAATTGCAAGATCCAGTCATCCACCTGCTTCTGTAGTTTCTTCATGGTACCAGCACCAGCTTGCCAAAAACCTCGCCCGTTTCAAGCAAATCATGAGCCTCTCTAATTTTTTCCAGAGGCAGGACACTGTGTATTTCTGGTTTCAAGGTCCCATCAAAAACTAGCTGCATGACCCTTTCAAATTCTCCCTGGGTTCCCATAGTGCAACCTATAATCGAAAGCTGTTTCCAAAAGATGGATCGCAAATCACTCGTTACTACCGAACCACCCGTACTTCCAAAAACCAATAGTCGGCCACTCTGGCCCAGTGAACGCAAACATCCTTCCCACATTGGCTCTCCAACAGAATCTAGTACCACATTCACACCTCGTTTTTCTGTGTCCTCCCATAATTTCTGCGAAAAATCTCCGACTTCGCGATCGTATACATGATCCACTCCCATGGCCTTAATACGGGCCATTTTTTCAGGACCCTTAGTTACAGCATAGACTTTTGCTCCTATTAGTTTTGCTATTTGTATGGCAGCTGTTGAGACTCCACCTGAAGCACCAGTTATCAATATTTTTTCTCCTGGACGAAGTTTTCCCCTGCTTACCAGGGCATGCCAGGCCGTTATATACGCCACTGGAGCGGCAGCGGCAACTTCAAATGACACACCTTCTGGAATTTGTAGAAGGTTTTTATAGGGAGCTATAGCATATTCAGCCATACCACCTTGAGTGTGTTCACCTAGTATTTGAAAGGGGGGATTCCCTGAGCCAATCCCTGGATTTCGTGATTCATACCAATCATAGTTTAAGGAAGGGTTAACAACTACCTTCGACCCTAAGACACTCTCATCTACATCTGAGCCCGCAAGATCAACGACTCCGGCAAGGTCGGAGCCTCCGATATGAGGCATAGGAATCTCGAAAGGAAGGCCTCGACGCGCCCAGAGATCAAGGTGATTCATGGCTGTAGCACGTACCTCTATTCTCACTTCTTGGGGCCCTGGGACCGGTGCTTCTAAGTCCTGAATTTCCATAACTTCTGAACTACCGTGTGTTGAAAAAATCGCTGCTCGCATTTGCTTTCCTAGAAAAATTACCGCTTCAATGTTGAGGCCATAGTAAGTTCCACAAAAGCATATCACAAATTGCAACCTGCATTTTGCGATTATTTGTTCTATCCTATAAATACACTTGAGTACATAACCTAAACACTGAACTATATGAAAAAAGAAAATGAAGCCGACGGGCTCGATGAAACGACACTCGGAGGCTATACCCAAGTCCACGAGAGGCCACCTGCTTTTGAGGGTTCAGATGGATTCCCCTATACCGTATCCGCGGAAATTGAAACTAGTAAAGACCTGGAAGCTCCTTATGTCGTCTATCTAGTATTTCCAAGATGGGCGAGCACTGGGCTAGGCATCACTGGCCACCTCCAAACACCCGTACTGTATAGAGAAAAGACCCGAGAAAAGGCCGAAATAGTCATTTCCATGCTCAAACTGTCAGACATAAAATTGCTCTTGGAAGAAGGGATCGCTGACGATTAGAGTGATTAGATAACCATTAGTCGAGTAAATTCATTTGCTCTTCCTCCACTGCCTCTTCCTCCACTGCCTCTTCCTCCACTGCCTCTTCCTCCACTGCCTCTCTAGTGCCAACATGCTCAAAAACCACTTCGGTTACCTCACAATCGCTGGCAACATTCATAAGAGGGCGGACGCCTTCACTTCGTTTTTGAATTGGAACATCTTCAATGTTAATGATGTGGTCCTTTCCATCATTAGTAATTACACTCAACTGGTCTCCGTCTACAACTTCCATTGCGGAAACCAATAATCCCCCTTCACGATCTATCACCGCTATACCTGAGCCACCTCTTTTCCTTAAAGGAAACTCCTCAAAGCTTATCCTTTTACCAGATCCGTCTTGAGCAACACACAAAACTGTACCTTCCCTTTTTACAACAAGCATACTCACTACTGAATCCCCCGATTTTAATCCGATTCCCTTCACTCCCAAAGATGCACGACCAACGACAGAAATCTCTGATTCAGAGAATCGAATAGATCTACCCTCTTGAGTTAGCAGAACAATATCACAGTCTCCATCAGTGATCTGCACATCAAGGATATGATCTTCACTCTTTAGTTTTCCAGCAATGATACCTCCACTACGAGGATGGCTGTATTCTGCCATGGCTGTTTTTTTGATCATCCCCTTATTTGTAACTGAAACAATGAAACTATTACCTTTCAAATCGCCAGCGGGCACGAGACTGACAATGGAATCCCTTCTGTCTCCACCCGTTAGGGCATATAGTGACTTACCCCTAGAATTGATTTTGCCTTCGGCGATCTCAGATACTGGGACGAAATGTACCCGCCCCTCATTGGTAAAGGCCAATAGATGATCATGAGTTCTTGTAAAAAAAACTTTCTTGACATAATCATCTTCAAAATCATCCATATCGGTTAGGGGTTTTCCCGAATTAGTTCTTCTCTTGTATAGGCGCATGGGAATTCGTTTTACAAAAGCCTGCTCTGTATAGGTGACTACAACTTCTTCATCAGCCACCTTTTCTTCAATTAAATAGTCTTCGGATTCACCTCCCTCTGTTATCAAAGTGCGTCTCTCATCGCCATATTCTTCAACGATCCCTTCTAGTTCCTCGTGTATTATCTCTAACTTTCGCGCCTCACTCTGTATAATACCCTTCAGCTCTTTAATTATTACCTTGAGCTTCCTAAGCTTCGTCTTTAGGCCTTTTTGTTCCAAACTGGTTAGCTTGGCTAGTCTCATATTCAATATGGCGTCAGCCTGGATCGCTGATAATCCCAAAAGTTCTTCTAGTCCATGGAGAGCCTCCTGCCTGTCTACCGAACTTCTTATGATTGCTATGACCTCTTCTATAGCATCCAACGCCGCCATCAATCCCTCAACAATATGTTTTTCGGCTTCGGCCTTCTCCAAGTCATACAAAGATCGTCTTTGAATAACATCTAAGCGGTGATCTTTAAAACGTTCCAGGAGTTCTATGAGATTAAATTGTTTAGGTTGACCAGAGTCTAGTGCAATAAGTATTGCGCCGAAGGTGCTTTGAAGGCTGGTTTTCTTATAGAGCTCTTGGATGATCTTGCCACTGTTGGCCCCCCTTTTCATCTGCACCACCAGTCTTATTCCATCTCTGTCGGATTCATCTCTGATATCCGAAACAGCTGGAATCCCACCCTTGCGAGACAGGGTAGCTATTTGGCGAATAATCCTGGTTTTAAGAACGGCATAGGGCAGTTCAGTTACGACAAGTTGCTCCTTACCACCCCTGAGTGCCTCCTTAATTATTTTTGCCCTCATGACAACACGACCTTTCCCTGTCTCATACATCGCCCTTATGCCGTCGGTACCTACAATCTGACCACCAGTAGGAAAATCTGGGCCAGGCATGTATTTCATCAGCAAATCTAGGGATGGTTCGGGCTCCTCTATCAATGCCCTCAGAGCGGCAGCAACTTCACTCAAATTATGCGGTGGTACATTTGTACTCAGACCAACCGCTATTCCAGAAGATCCATTGACAAGAAGGTTGGGAATTCTCGAAGGCATAACCACTGGCTCTTGTCTTTGTCCATCAAAGTTTTCCGCTACATCAACAGTCTCTTTTTCTATATCAGCTAAGATTTGTTCCGAAATACTGGCCAATTTTGCTTCTGTATATCTATAAGCCGCTGCCGCATCTCCATCTATGGACCCAAAATTTCCCTGGCCATCAACCAGGGGGTATCTCAGTGAAAAATCCTGGACCATTCTTACAAGGGCATCGTACACTGCTGAATCCCCATGTGGATGATACTTCCCTAAAACGTCCCCTACCACTGTAGCGCATTTCTTATATGCCTTTTCAGGCCTTAGTCCTGCCTCATGCATTGCAAAAAGTATCCTCCGATGTACTGGCTTTAGGCCGTCACGAACATCGGGCAAAGCTCTCTGGACAATTACGCTCATTGAGTAATCAAGGAAAGATTCTCGCATCTCTTCCTCAATGTTTTTAAATAAGATGCGCTCCCTTACCTGGGCCTTCATTCCGGATCCCTCCTGAAAAAAATCAATAATAACTTTAAGCTGTCGTGCGTGACTACTCGATTATCCTACAATCTTACCAACCTGTGCCCCGGTCAAATAATTACCTCATCTGCTGGTCAATTCGTATCCGAACCTTCCACGAACAATGGAACAGTAACATGGTGCTCCTGGTCGATTTTAACATCAAAACTGTAAACGCCAGACTCAGGAAAGACTAAACCATCGATATTTAGAATATGTGGCACCCTGATACCACCCGAAGTTCTGCCTGCACTACCTAGTTGCATTTCCCCATTCAGGGAGAGAACCTCACGACCACTTGGATCAATCAGCTTAATACCCATTTCGTGAGACCCGATTTCAGAGGTTCCGGCAGACAACCTCAGGACCAATGCAACACGGGCAAACTGAGCAGGAAATTTATTAACTTGGATCCGATCGAATACCCCTAGAATATTTAGTTTTCCAGCAGCATCAATCGTTGCAGCATCGGCAAGAATGGCCAAGTCTATATCCATCGTAGCTCCTGGTTTAGTCGATTAGTTTTTCGGCCAGCACAAGACCTACCAAAAGATCTACAAGAACATGTGCCACTATCACTGACCAAATACTTTCCGTATACAGTAAGGTAAATCCCATCATTAACCCAAATATTCCAGTCCTAAACACTCCCAATATGCCTTGATATGAATGCACCATACCAAATGCTACTGAGCTTAGCACCGTCGCCCCAAATGGTGAGCCCGTCGCCGTCGCTATGGTGGATATAGCATAAGCTCGATATGCGATTTCTTCTCCTAATCCTGCGCAGACAGCTAGCACAGTGAAGAGCATCTTGTCCCTATGTGTGACTGGCATCAGATGTCTTGTTATCTCAGTCTCACTAATGCCAAGATACCTACGCAGGAGGTAAAATGCCGACAGAATGGTAAGCCCAAAAAAAGTGAGGGCTAGGCTTGCTAGGATCACTTGGGACCAGTCTCCTACATAGAAATATTCGCCCATGTTGCCAGTATTGTCTCCTCTTAGCCCTAGTGCTAAAGCCAAAGACCCTATAGACAGTATGGTTATACCCGATGTCACATACGCTTGTTGTCGAGGAATAATGGCAACGTTAGAGACTACTGGCTGGGCAATAGCTAAACCTGGAAGAACCACTAAAAGAACTGAAAGGTAAATCGCACCAGACAGACCCAACGGGTCGATCAAGAGAAAAGCTGCAGTGCTAAAAAGCACGATTAGAAACATTACTCGCACGCAGTTAACCTCTCAGCAGTCATTTCAATGGTTTTGAGCACTCCGAGTACATCTTCTTTTCTCGCAGTGTGATTCATAACACATAACCTCAATGCGAACTGTCCTCTTAGTTTAGTCGAAGAAATCATGGCATAACCACTCTCGACAATATCGTCTAGTACAGCGCTATTCAGGGCTTCGAGCTCTTCCTTGTTCAAGTCACGTCCTCTTGGATTAACCATAAAGCATAGGATCCCCAGACTTGCATCTGCCATCAGCTCCAAGGTGTCCGATTCCCTGACATACAAGTCTGCATCTCGCACTAAATCCAAACCGTTTTGGATTGCTTCACGGAACAACTTCATTCCAAAAGTTTTTACCGATACCCAAATCTTGAAAGCCCTAGCTGAACGCGTTAATTGCAATCCTCGATCACAAAAATTGACATGCTCGAGACCCAAATCCATATCTTGTAGATAGTCTGGTGTGACCCGAAATGCCGATTCGAGCAACTGCAAGTCTCTCACCATCAAGCAACCAACTTCGTAAGGCTGGAACAACCATTTGTGAGGATCCAGTGTCACGCTATCGGCCGACTCCATTCCTTGAAGGCTTGCTTTGCCCTCTTGGGTCAGAACTGAAAATCCACCATAGGAGGCATCGACATGAAACCATATGTTCTCACTTCGACAAATCTCTGCAAGATCTTCTAACGGATCTACAATTCCAGTATTTGTAGCACCTCCATTTCCACAAATCACTTTGGGATTTAACCCGCTGGATCTGTCTTTTTGTATCGCTTTTTTCAAAAAGTCCAGATCTATCCGGTACTTCTGCGTCGATGGAACAATTCGAATATTGCAATCTCTGATCCCTACCATCCGAGCGGCACGCTCTAGGGAACTGTGCCCTTGATCGGAGCAATAAACTACGGCGCGATCCAACTCATCTACCTCACCTCGCGCCACTACAAGAGCATTTAAGTTGGCCGCAGAGCCCCCACTTGTTAGAATGCCCCCCGACAATTCTGGAAACCCAATCCATTCGCGGAACCAATCGAGTACAATTAACTCTACTTGGCTAGGAGCGGCCGATTCCAACCAAGTTCCCTGGAAAACATTGAAACCCGATACTAAGGCATCAGCAATCACTGAGGGCCATGTTGGAGAGGAGGGAACAAACGCAAAAAACCTAGGATGGTCTATCCTTGCTGCCCTTGTTAATACCTGCTCTACCGCCTCGGTCATCACACTTAAAGATGGTGATGGTCCCTCTGGAGGCTGTTGCCTCAACATTGCCTCCATCTCCTCTCTAGTTCCTCCCGCCCAAACATTCTGTGCTCTTAGTGAAGTCCACCGATCCACAAGGATATCGATGGCCTGGTAGCCTAGCTCCCTCATCTCTTTTTCTTCTAGGTCGAAAGGTCCTTTAGATACTCTCTGGCTTGATTTTTGGTTATTTTGTTCCACAGTCTTTTCCTGGTGTTTATGAAACGATAGCTGTTTTCTTCAAGAGTACCTGCACATGTCAGTAGAGCAAAACGAGACTAGTAATATTTCAGGTCAGGATTCTGCAAATCCCCAAAATGCCGCACGTTTTGGTGTTATAGATACCAGATTAGGGCCACATGGAGGGCTGACCTTAAAACTTCGTTTCGATTTTGGCACACTCCCCAAAATCCGCAAGTTACTCAACGTTACACTGACGGCAATAGGCCCTGAAAACCAAGGACCCTTGGAGCTCACAGTAAATGGGTTCCCTCTGTTTGGCGGCAAGCAATCGACCGACCGCCTGTATAGAACCGGACGTATCGATCTTAACGTAAGCTCCTCAGTTTATGAATTAAGCCAGATTCGGCCAGGGTGGAAGATTTTTGTTGATTTAAAATAGCGTCACCCAGGCTCTCGCATACCAGGGGGGTTGCGTTCAAAAGTCTCTAAGAACCATGCCTGATACTCAGATGTCTTTCCAGGATTCTCTTCCGTCCACAAATCCTTTTCTAACTGAAAGTCTCCTGATCTAGCTGTCAGAATAAAGGCCTCTAGATATCCATTTTCTTTCGCATACATTAACTCGTCCAAGGGCCCATATGAACTGATGTCGTATGCTGATCGCCCAAACAGCCAAGCATCCGACAAACGACTTAAAATCAATTTTTCTAACTGGTAGCCTTCGGCTTCTACGCCATTCTGATCTATTGCTTCAGGTAAAAATTCCCCTAAACGACCCATCTTCTGCATAAGATGGAAATGCCCATACATAGACAACACCGACCAAGCTTCGGGAACAGATGAGGGAGCAAAGACCTCGGCTGTATCGCTAGATATCCTCAAGCTATCCCAAGGATAAATCGCTTCGGAAGACGGTTTTCCGATAATCCAGAACGTTGGATCATTTCGAATATTTTCCTGCTGGATCCGTACCCAAGCATCAATCTCCTTCACACGATCTTCTTGAGGAGCAATCCTCGCCCCAGATCTAACAACCAGAGAACGGGGAGACGGAACTATATCGGGGGTGGCACATCCACCCAAGGACATAAGTATGCACAACACAAAAGCCTTGAAGTCAAAATACAGCTTGCTAACATTTTTCAGTTTAAACCCCAACCAAATCGAATCCGCGGTCACTTGTGAAGCCATACCCTTCACCTCCTGTTCCATGGCCAGCTAAAGCCCAAGAGAAGATCTGATGAGAGGAGAAATTCTTTCGGGAGTCCAGGGTGGGTCAAATGTCAACTCAACTTCACAAGTCGTTACACCTTCTAAGGCCGACACTGCAGCTTCCGCGTCCGCGACTAACTGCTCTGCTACGGGACACATGGGCGACGTCAGGGACATGACGACTCGAACATTGCACTCGGTGACTTCAATATCGTAGATGAGGCCCAATACTACCAAATCCAGATTCAGTTCGGGATCCTTTACAGCTTTCAGAGCATCCTGAACGTCTTTTTCTTTAACCCCCATTATCTTCAAGCTCCTTTTTGGGTTAGTTGTCATTGGCCATCGACACAGCCCTAAGATTATAAACCGTCTAATGCCTCAGAGGTTCCAATTGGACTCATCCAGCTGACTAGTGTGCCTACCAGTAGCACTGTCAATGCACCAACGACATTATAGTATAACCATGAAATGTTTGTAGTCTGTGCAACGACAAAAACAGATGCCATTCCTGCCAGTAGTCCCCAGAATGCACCATTACCGTTGGCACTTTTAACCAGAAAAGCCAAAAGAAACACTCCCAGCAGAGATCCGTAAAAAAAAGATCCCACTTGGTTAACCGCTTCCAAAAGAGACCCTAATTGCCCTGCATAAAGTGCTACAACACAACCAAACGATCCCCAAAATAAGGTGGCCAATTTTGACACCCAAAGAAGATGTTGCTCTGAAGCATCAGGACGAAAATGACGTTGGTACAAGTCTATCACCGTAGCACTGGAAAGGGCTGTTAATTCTGAATCTAAGGAGGACATTGCAGCTGCGAAGATGACGGCAATCATCAGACCCAAGATTCCCGCTGGCACATAGTCTATTAGGTAGGATGGGAAAATATAGTTCACATCATTTGATGAAGAGCCCCTTACATTTTCGACAATCGAACTGGCCTCACTTCGAATCTCCGACAACTGGGTATCATACAGCTGAATTTGATTGCGAAGGTTGTCCACTTCTCCCCCGTCTCTCCTGGCCTCCAACAAGGCAAGGGTAGCATCCTTTCTTAGCCTGTGTACACTGCCTTGTTTTGTGCTTAACTCTTGGAAATCCCCCTTAAACTCGCTGCTTTCTGCTAAGGTGACTTCTGCTGCATTAAATAAGAGAGGAGGCCGTTCGAAATGGTAGAAAACAAAAAGCAACACACCTATCGACAGAATCGCAAATTGCATAGGAACTTTCAAAAATGCATTAAAAAGTAGCGAAAGCCTGCTAGCCTTAAGGGATTTAGCAGTCAAATATCTCTGTACCTGGCTCTGGTCAGCCCCGAAATATGCCAGAGCTAAAAAGAATCCTCCTATCATCCCGGACCAAATCGTGTAGGTATTAGTTGGATCCCAGGACCAATCGATGCTAGACCACATATCCTGCACACCCCCGAGATATACAACCTCCTCTAACCCAACACTGTCCGGCAGAGTGTCGAACAATGTTGCAATAGCCACTCCGATCCCCAAGAACATCACTATCATTTGTATCACATCGGTCCAAATTACTGCTGTTATTCCCCCAACCGTAGCATAGGCAACTGTAATGGCACCCATGATGAGAATGGTAACTTTTTCGTCCCAACCCATGATTACCGACAGGACCACGGCTGGAGCATACAGAACAATTCCAGCACCTAGCCCTCTTTGGATAAGAAAAATGCAACTGGTGGCGGATCTAGTTTTCAAATCGAAACGCTTCTCCAAATATTCATATGCCGTGAAAATTCTTGCTCTATAGAAAAAGGGAACGAATAAGACACACAGCACAATCATTACTATCGGTTGCGGAAGGTAGACTTGTATAAATTCCATCCCGTCATCAAAAGCCTGCCCAGTGGTCCCAATAAACGTGATAGCACTGGCTTGCGTAGCCATCACGGACAGGCCTATGACACCCCAAGGAAGACGCCTATTGGCAAGGAAGTAACCCTCTATTCCAACATTTTTTCTGCTTTGGTAGAGGGCAAAACCCACAACACCAGCGAAATAAACCCCAAAAACTGCCCAGTCCAAAATTCTCATGTTGAACTGAAATCGAGAACGATCGTCAAGAAGTGTAGGACTACGACTAACATTACAGAATAGAGCACAACCAGCATATAAATGAGTCCCCACCCAGATGATATGTCTATCAAGGTGTCTTCTGTAACCTCTGGACGATTCTTACTTTTTCCCTTCATTGTTCTCACAAACCATTTTTGAATGCTTTACACAAGACTTCAATGTATAATCGGTTGGCGCCAAATCGACACGCTACAACAAATGACCTGACCAGCTCTTAGTGGACAAATCTATCTGCCCTTTGTGGGCCAGGGAAGCGTCAGTGCTGCTGGTGCTTTAGCGCGACCGAACCAACCCGACAAAGCTATTAAAGTAAGTAGATATGGTAGCATCAGGAAAAGAGGGAATGGAAGATTGCTACCCAATGACTGAAAAACAAATTGCAAAGCCGATGCAGCCCCAAAAAACAGAGCTGCAATTGCTATCCAGACTGGATTCCACCTCCCTAAAACTACCACCGCTATAGCTATGAACCCTCTACCTCCCGACATATTTTCTATGAAAGTACCAGAGTCTAACGCCAAATGTGCACCAGCTAAACCAGCCATTAAACCACCCGACAGGATAGCTATAAACCTAACCAGCAAAACCCTAACCCCTGCCTCTTCAGCAACCTCAGGACTTTCTCCTACAGAGCGCAACTCCAACCCCCAAGATGTGTTGAATAGCAAATACCATAGAGTTGGAATCAAAAGGTAAACCAAATAAACCGTTACTGATTGCTGGAAAAAAATCGGTCCCAATATTGGCAAATCTCCCAATATTGGAATCTTAAAAGACCTGAGGACTGGAAGAGTTATGACCGAACCAGTCATCCCAAACCGAGCTTGGTACAGCGCTCCAGTAAAGCCTAGACCAGCCAGTGTCGTAGCAGTGCCAGTAATTATTTGATCTGTGTTCAGGCCAAGCACAAAAATAGCAAAAACAAGTGCCACCAGTCCTCCCCCTAGGGCCCCAAAAACCATTCCCAATAGAATTGAAGACCACTTTAAGGCTGCTAAGGCTGCGCACAAAGCTCCCGCTATGATCGAGCCTTCTATCCCTATATTTAGAACCCCACTGCGCTCTGTGATTGATTCTCCGAGTGCCGCTAATGCCAAGGGAACAGCAAGTCGAATTGCTGCACCAAAGAAAACCACTAGCGAAAATGATTCAACCATCCGAACCGCTCTCCCTCAGCTTCGACTGCCATTTTGATCCTAACAATCGTCGAAACAATCTATCGCTGGCAAGGACTGAAAGTAGCACCAGTGCCTCTATCCATGATACCCATGCAGCAGGTATGCCAACCTCTCTCTGCATAGCGCCCGATCCTCCTTCCAGGGCTCCAAAAAAGATTCCAGTTAGTAGCACGGCCTTAAAATTAAGATTGGCTAAAAGCGCCACAGCTATTGCAGTATATCCCCAGCCAGGAGACAAGCCTTCATAGAGGGCAAATGTGCGCCCAGTTATTTCTATCCCGCCAGCTAGCCCGGCCAAACATCCCGAGAGAAGGAAAGTAACAACCAACAAAGAGGAGATACTTGATCTTCCCGATACTCTACTTGCCTCCTGCGACCCCCCTAATGATCGAAGGTTGAAACCCAGAACCGTATGATTAAACAAACCTGCTAAACCCAGGGAAAGCATAACAGCTACAAGAAAGCCCAAATGCAAACCGGTTCCCGCGATTATCTTGGGCAGGCGGACTGACTCAACTATTAAATCAGTATTAGGAAATACTCCCCTCTCTTCTTGTAACGGCCAACGCACTAAATAGCTCACCAAATGTATTGCTACAAAGTTCATCAAAATAGTTGTAACTACCTCGCCCACACCGAGGCGAATCCGCATTAGAGCTGGTATAAATGCCCAGAAACTCCCTGCTAAAGCAGCCGCAAGAAAAACCGCTGGGATAGAAAAGAATGAGGGGTGGTCTCCCAAACTCAATCCAACCCATACCGCAGCAATAGCACCTGCGTAAAACTGTCCTTCCGCACCAATATTCCAAACACCTGACTTAAAGGCGACCGCCACTGCTAATCCTGTTAGAATGAGAGGTACTGCTCGAACTAGAGTCACCCCCAGAAAATTATCTATTGAGCCCATTGAACCCTCTATTAGGACCTGCAAGGCTACCACAGGACTGAAACCACCCAACATTAAAGCGGTCGCTGTGAAGAGAGTAGTCAGTAAAACCGCCAATAGAGACACTAATAATGCTAGCCAAGGATTACTATCTTGCATTCCCATCCCCCTCTTCCATGGCCAAGCTACCAAATTCGGTTTTTCCTGTTAGCATCATCCTTCCCACCAATTCTCTTGAAGCCAATTCTGTGGGCACCTGCATTAACTCACCGTCATATAGAACATGTATTTCATCTGCAAAGGTCAGTATTTCATCCAAATCAGAAGAAATGAGGACGACCCCTCCTCGGCTATCTTCAACGTTAGACCGCGCACCCCTGCCCAATAATTTAGACATCTGTTGGTAGAAAAATTTCGAGGCTTTGACATCGAGTCCTTGCGTAGGATTCCTCGCTACCAATAATTGCTGGGATCTTTCCAGCTCTCTAGCTAGCACCACCTTTTGCTGGTTTCCGCCTGAAAGATACCCAACCTTTTCATGCGGACCTTCGCTTTTGATGCCAAAACTTAAAATCAGATCCTGGACATACTCAGCAATCTTGCCCCAGAGCACCAAAGGACCAAGCCGAAAATAACTGTTATTGATGAGGCCAAGCGCAATATTCTCAAGTATACTAAAGTGACCTATCAAAGCTTGTTCTAATCTATCATCAGGTATGAAACCGATCTCTTCTGGCAAAATCGCAGTTCCCATATCAGGCAGACGCAAGGCACTCAAAATTTCAGCTAGTTCTTGCTGGCCGTTACCTTCTATTCCCGCTATTCCAATCATTTCTCCACTTCGCACAACTAAGTTTACATCCACTAGTTTTTTTTCTTTCTCCCCTCCAAAAACATGAACCGAACTGAGTTCAGCTATTACTTCACCTCGTGATTCCGCTTTTCTAAATCTTTTCCCCAAATCCTTTCCTACCATCACTTCTGATAAAGCTTCGATATCGGTTTCCTCTGGGATGGTCCGACAAACAACCCTCCCTTGCTTAAGAACTGTAACTCGATCACTAGAAATCATGACTTCATTAAGTTTGTGTGTTATAAAAATTACAGTTTTTCCATCTGTGGCCAGAATCCGAAACAGTGACATCAAATTGGATATTTCCTTGGGCGCTAATACCGAAGTTGGTTCATCAAAAATCAGAATTTCAGGACCTCTCAGGAGTACTTTAAGAATTCCCACTTTCTGCCTTTCACCCACGGAGAGATCTTCGACCAGAATGTCCTCCTCCACTACCAAGCCTGTTTTCTCTCTATAGTCTTTGAGTTTCTTCCGCACATGACCGCGAGGCAACCTAGCTCCTGTTTCCGCAAAACGATTCCCCAAACAAAGGTTCTCAAGGACTGTCTGCGCTGGCACGAGAAGAAATTCCTGATGCACCATGCCCACTCCCGCTTGGCGAGCATCTCTAGGAAGTGCAAAGCGAGTCTTTTGTCCTCCTACAACCATACTACCACTGTCTGGAAGAACTAGACCACTGAGTATCCGCATGAGGGTCGACTTCCCTGCACCATTTTCACCAATCAATGCATGCACTTCACCAGGAAAGGCTTGGAAATCAACACCGTCTAGAGCTTGTTTTTCTTCAAATGTCTTACAGATTTTGCCCATATTAACGGAAGGAGCTAGCTCCGACTGGCCGCAAGCAAACACTCGTTGGTTAGTCAGAGAGAACCGCCTGCCCGTTCCAAAAAATCAATCCTTGGAACAGCAATTAGTCCGTCTGCAATGCCCAAGCGTATGGAGTCGATCTCAGCTATAAGTTCTGGGTCGTATTTATCTGATAAATTGGGGTTTACAACGTAATCTGCAGCTCCACTTCTACCTCCCGCATAATGCGCCTCTCCAGGAGTTAGTTGTCCTTCGCTCCAGAGGGTAGCTATCTGCACAAATGCCTCCGGTATTCTTATTATTGCACTCCCTAAAATTACTTCTGGAGCAACATCGTTCTGGTCACGGTTCATTCCCATAGCCCAAACTTCAGCGCCCGATTCCCTTGCTTCGCGAACCGCCTGAAAAACTCCAAAACTGGCCGCATCTGTATTGTGAATTAATACATCGACGCCCCTTCTTATGAGGGTGACTGCAGCTTCTTTCGCCATTGCAACGTCATCCCAGCTTCCTATCCAGTTGACTAGAACCTGTACTTCTGGATTCACAGACATGGCCCCCGCTTCGAAACCAACAAAAGTAGCTTCGGCTGGAGGAATGGCCACGCCTCCCACCATGCCAATCGTACCCGACTTAGTCATTTTCGACGCTACAACTCCAGCCATATAACTGCCTTCCTCTAGTTCAAAAATTAAGGGTATCACATTGTCCGCGACCCTGCCCCCTGAACTAACCACAATTGTGACTTCAGGGAACTCTTGGCCCACCCGTATAGCAGCATCTTGGTATTCAAATCCATGAGCGAAAATAAGGCTGTATCCAGAAGTAGCGTATGCTCGCAAAACTTCATCAAACTCAGCTGGAGTGGTAGTTTGCTGATGACTAATTCTGGCACCAAATCTTTCTTCGATTAGTTGTATGCCCTCATAGGCACTTCCATACCATCCTGCGTCACTTACGGGACCAGAGGTGAGGAGTGCTACATCGAAACTAGGAGCCTCATTATCATTCCTCCCACCCTCGACCCCTATGTCCCGACACGACATCATGGCCAGGATAAGTGTCAAGGAAATTATTGTCTTCTTCTTAGCAGTTTTGAGCAAAGCCGTCCTCTCTCTTGTAGACTCCATAGTGCACCTAAGGGAGTTTATAACCTTACCACCCTCGTTTCCAGTTTTAACGATTTTCTTGTCCAAAGATCAGGTGAATTGATATGTTGCTCATGCTTTCTCAAACCAGCAACTCATCGTAAGCTATCATTCCACACTTTAACATTTCTTAGGTGGACATTATATGAAAGACCTTCGAGAAAACTGGAGTTCAAATCTCGGCTTTGTTCTAGCGGCCACTGGTAGCGCAATAGGACTGGGAAATCTTTGGAAATTTCCTTTCATTACTTGGAAAAATGACGGAGGGGCCTTTGTTCTAATCTATCTGGTCTGCATTATAGCGGTGGGTCTACCCATAATGATGGCAGAGCTTCTTGTTGGCCGTAAGACCCAAAAAAGCGCTGTCGGTGCCATGCGTGAAACGATGGGCCCTTCCTGGGGCTGGGTCGGAACTTGGGGAGTAATGGCAGGATTTGTCATTCTGAGTTATTACGCGGTTGTGGCTGGATGGTCAATATTTTATCTCTTCCAGACCTTACAGTGGAGTGTTTCAGGGTTCCCAGCCCAGGCTAACATGGGTGGGTTGTTTACAGAGTTAGCCGCTAATGGAACCATGCAGACTACCTTATCCGGAGCCTTCATGTTCTTGACGGTGGGGGTGGTATACTTTGGTGTCGCCAGCGGGATAGAGAAAACTGCTCGCCTTTGTCTTCCAGCTCTTTTCGTAATCCTATTGCTTCTTCTTTTTAGTTCTTTGACTATGGAGGGTTCAGGAGAAGCTCTAGCATTCCTGTTCCGTCCTAATTTTTCCGAGTTAGATTCAGCAGCTATCCTTGAAGCCCTTGGTCATTCCTTTTTTACCTTATCCTTAGGGATGGGGACAATGATAGTTTACGGTTCCTACGTGGCAAGAAATCGCTCTATTGTTAATGCCGCAGGCTCGATTGTGGTGCTAGATACGGTGATTGCAATCATTGCCTCCATAATAATGTTTTCAGTCATTTTCACAGTTCCCGGAATGGCGGAACAGGTAGATGGGTCCGCGGTAGGCATGCTGTTTATATCACTTCCTCAACTTTTCTACGAAGTAGTCCCGTTCGGAGTTGTGTTAGCGCCAGCATTTTATCTTTTAGTGGCCTTAGCAGCGTTAACTTCAACTATCTCGCTTCTTGAGGTTGTCGTCAGCTACTTCATAGACCAGAAAAAAATGGAAAGATCCAGAGCTACTTTGTTGAGTGGTGCATGTATATACGTCTTCACCTTCCTCTCTGGAATGTCTTTTGGCGCATCCACTTGGCTTTCAAGCTTTGAATTGTTCGAAGGAAAGGCTGGCTTTTTTGCTACCCTCGATCACTTTGCTTCTAATTGGGCCCTCCCTCTGGGAGGCTTACTAATAACCTTAGGGGTCGGCTGGTTCATGTCTACCAAAGACACTGAGGCAGAGCTGGTGGCGACTGGATCTCCAAGATGGTTTAGTTACAAAGCCTGGCTATTCTCTGTCCGATTCATAGCACCAGCTGCTGTCGCAGCTATTCTGATCGCTGTGATCTTTTTAGGGAAAGATTTTTCGTAGCCAACTAGTGTTTAATAAACCTATGGTCGCTACTGGACTCGAACCAGTGACCCCTACGATGTGAACGTAGTGCTCTACCAACTGAGCTAAGCGACCCCGGACAGCTATAAGTCCAAAACCAGTACCCCCACGGGGAATCGAACCCCGGTTTCCTGGCTGAGAACCAGGTGTCCTAGGCCACTAGACGATGGGGGCATTAGGAGTAAGCGGCATTTCAAATAATGGGGACGAAAGAATATATAGGATTAATGAGTGATACAAGTCTAGACCCAAACTAGAGTTGACTCTCTAGCAAAATGTTTGATAAGCATTTCACTGCGAAGTCCATTTGCTCCTTAGTTATTGTAGCAGGTGGAGCTAGTTCCACAACTTCACCATGTATGCCAGCAGGCAAGACAATCAAGCCTTCTCTCAGTGCTAATTTTGAGACATGACTCCCCATGCTCTTGACTGAATGGTTCGTCTGATTGTGCAATTCGATTCCTATTAGAAGACCTCTTCCTCGCACTTGGAAGACATGCTCGCCTACTCGCAAAGATGCTTGAAGGGAATCGAGCAAATACTGGCCCTTCTGAACACTTTGAAGAACTAGGTTTTCCGATTTCAAAACCTTGAGAAAGGTACTACCCGCCACGCAAGAGAGAGGATGACCCAAAAAAGTACTGGTGTGAATGGCTTCCCCGTCAGTTTCAGGCCATCCCGCCATCACCTCCCTCGAACCGATACAGGCACTTAGAGGCATTCCTCCACCTAACGCTTTTCCAAGACATACTAGATCAGGGACTACGCCAGCCCTTTCAGTTTCAAAGATCACCCCAGAGCGACCTAGTCCACTGAAAATTTCATCGAAAATGAGTAGTAGTCCCGCTGACCGACTGAAATCAGAAAGAGTTTGTAGAAAACCTTCCGGGGGTATCTGCACCCCACCTCTCCCTTGTATTGGCTCAATGACTATCGCTCCCACTGGTTCTGCGGTGGATTTTTTCCTTCTCACAATGCTTGCGATTTCCGTGACTATTGCTTGGGCCTCTTCTCTCGTTTTTGGAAAGTTTACAAAACTGGTGTGCTCAGACAGCCGTCCTACAAAAGGTTCCCGAAATTTTTGCCTATCTGTTACCGACAAGCTACCTAGGGTCAGCCCATGATATGCTCCTCGAAACGCAATCAATCCGGTCTTTCCTGAATACATCTGCGCTGTTTTTAGAGCGATCTCCATAGCTTCAGCCCCAGATGAAGCCAGGACGGTCCTTGTTTCTTTCCACGGAGACAGTTCTCCCAGTTCTTCCATGATTTTGACTTTAGAAGCTGAAGGATGAACATCACCCATACCATGAACAAGGACCTTGCCCTGTTTCTCTATAGCCAATGTGATGCTGGGGTGGGAGTGTCCTGCAAAAGCCACTCCAAAAGCTGAGGTGAGATCGACGTACACATTATCGTCGACATCTATCACGTTTGACCCTAAAGCTCTATCCCAAAAAATCGGAAAGTCTTCGCTGAGCCAGGTTACGTTTCGAGATTCAACCGCCTGTAGCCGCCTAGCCAACTCAAGAGAATTCGGGCCTGGCGGAGCCGATTTAATAGAGGGTAGCATTTCCCCAAGCTTCTGGCTCACCGCACTATTTTCCGAGCTGGTCCTCAGCTGTCATACCCATAACGTTGTATCCTTTGTCTACGTGCAACGTTTCTCCTGTGATGCCCGCCGCTAGAGGTGAACATAGAAAGGCTGTGGCGTTAGCAACATCGGGAGCAGTATTCACGCCAGAAAGAGCCGAATGAGTTTCGTAGTAATCCACCATTTTCTCTATAGACCCAATCGCTCGTGCTGCTCTACTTGAAAGAGGACCCGCGGAGATGGTATTAACCCTTATACCCCAGCGTCTTCCAGCTTCATAAGCCAGGGTGCGTGTATCATTTTCAAGTGCGGCCTTTGCGGAACTCATGCCTCCACCATATCCTGGAATCACTCTTTCAGCTGCTAGATAGCTCAAAGAAATCACTGCACTCTCTTCGCCCATGAAAGGGCCGAAACGTTGCACCATACTGACCAGAGAATAGGCGCTGGACCCCACAGCTGCTAGATAGCCTTTACGGCTGGTTTCCACGAGCGGTTTTTTCACCTCTGGACCATTTGCCAAAGAATGCACCAGAATGTCTAAAGAGTCTCCGCCAAGATCCTTCTTGAGCTGATCAGCGACCTCTTGGATAGTATATCCAACGAATTGTTTGTACCTCTTGTCTTCTGCCACTTCTTTCGGAACATCCTCTGGAACATCGAACGCAGCGTCCATCGGATAGATTTTCTCTATCTGAAGTTCCCCTCCCCCCGCTAGAGTCATATTCAACTTCCCCAGCCCCATACTCCTTCTAAATATCTTACATACCGGAGGCCAAGTCCCCACACGCACTATTGCTCCCGCCTGTGCCAAAGCCTTTGCGATAGCCCACCCATATCCATTGTCGTCAGCAACTCCAGCTATGAAGGCATTCTTTCCGGTCAAATCAATCGGAAGCATCTAATCCATCCTTTTTCATAAAAACCCAAACAATCAGATCTTCAAAATAAAATCCAACCGCCTATAGCGAGATAGGCAGAAACTAAAATAAACCCCTGGCCACGACCAATCACAGGTTTGATTCTTCCAAGTAATACAAGAAGTGCAGAAATAGCTAGCATTGCTGGATACTGTTTGGTGATTATCTCAGGGCTTACACTTACTGGGGTTACAGCAGAAGTCGTTCCCAAAACGACAGTCAAGTTGAAAATATTCGAGCCGATAATGTTACCAACTGCCATTCCTTTTTCCCGTTTTATAGCTGCCATCATGGAGGTGGCCAGTTCGGGCAAAGATGTTCCTATAGAGACCATAGTTAGAGCTATTATTAGCTCTGACACACCCATTGATTGGGCTATGTAGATCACTGATCCTCTCAATAAAGATGACCCATACGTGAGTCCACAGATCCCTAAGGCTACCAGAACCAACGGGGGCAATGATCCCTCTCTGGCCTTTGGTGTTGAATCATCAGGACAATTCACTGAACCACCCGCCCCAAGAGTAGAAACACGACTGGTATCCGACTTCGAAGCCGCCACTACTCTGATTAAATAGAAGAAAACAATCGCTATCAAACTTGCGCCTTCCAACCGAGTGACCTTCAGGTCCCATATTATGGGGAAAATGAAAAGGGTAACAGCTATCATGACAGGAAAATCTCTTCTGAGCACTGGACCATCTAAAATTAATGGGCCAGCCATGGCCGTTAGCGCCATCACAAGACCTATATTAGCAATGTTGGATCCCACTACATTGCCCATAGCCAAGTCTGCATTACCGTTCATCGCAGCAACAACGGATATAAATAGTTCTGGGGCTGATGTTCCAAGAGAAACAACGGTCAGACCGACAACCAAGCCGCTCACTCCAACCTGCCTGGCAATCTGTCCACCACCCCTGACAAGTATGTCAGCACCACCACAGAGCAAACATAAACTTCCAGCAAATATTAATATCTGAAAAATCATTGTTTTATCTTATTAAGAAATTCATTCTCACTTAATACCTCCACTCCAAGCTCTACAGCCTTCTGGAGTTTTGATCCAGGATCCTCACCCACTACCACAAAATTTGTCTTTGAGCTAACCGACCCTGATACTTTTCCTCCTGCATTTTCTATAGCCTCCCTCGCTCCACTTCGATTAAGTTGAATTAATTTTCCAGTAAAAACAAATGTCATTCCTGACATTTCTGAACTTTGAGAGATTTTAGGAGAAACAAGGATGATTCCTTGGTTCAATATGGACCTGATGCGGGCTGCTGTAATATCAGTGTGTAAAAATTCATAAATTTGTTCTGACATTATTGGTCCTATGCCATCAATAGACTCTAACCGTTCTTTACTAGCTCCTTGCAAGGCAGAGAGGTTTCTGAATTCGTTTGCCAGATTCTTGGCCACAGTCACTCCCACTTCTGGAATTCCCAACCCGTATATAAAACGGTGAAAGTCTATTGATTTTTTTTTGCGTATAGCTTTAACAAGATTGTCCGCCGATTTCTTACCGAATCTGTCCAATACTTCCAGTTCCCCTTCCTCCAGAACAAAGAGGTCTGCTAGCTCTGACACCAATCCTTTGTCCACTAACATTGAGCACACCTCCTCCCCCAAGCCCTCAATATCCAACCCTTCCCTAGAGCTAAAGTGCAAAATACCTCTCTTGAGTTGTGCAGCACATCCAAACCGATTTAGGCAGTAACTGAAAGGCCCTCTTTCAACGACTTCAACTTCGCAGACTGGACAATTGTCCGGAATTTTAAACTCCGCTCCACGATCAACACCCTTTTCTTCAACTCTTTCGACAACCTGTGGGATAACGTCTCCAGCTCTTTGTATTCTTACTAAGTCACCCTCCCTAACATCCTTCCTCTCCACCTCCTCCCTGTTGTGCAAAGATGCCCGCGCTACTGTAACCCCCCCAACAATTACTGGATCTAGCACTGCCACGGGAGTGAGCTTTCCTGTTCTGCCAACTGAAACTTCGATTTCTCTAATCCTTGTAATCGCCTTTCTTGGCTCAAATTTAAGTGCCAAAGCCCATCTAGGATGATGCGAAGTATTACCCAACTCCCCCCTCACATCTAACTGATTCACCTTAACTACCACACCATCAATCTCGTAGTCCAGCTTGTCTCTCCTGTCTTCATAGCTTTTGTAGTATTCCTCTATTTCGCTCAATGCAGTTACCAGCTTTGCTTCTGGAGCAACCTTAAATCCCCAATCTTTGAGCCTTTCCAATCCCTCCAAGTCTGACTTAAACACCGATCCTGGACATTGCAAAATGTCAAAAATCATTACTTCCAAAGGCCTCTCAGCTGTCACCCTGGAGTCAAGTTGGCGAAGGGATCCAGCAGCTGAGTTTCTTGCGTTGGCATAGGGATCCATACCTTTCCCAATCATTGCTTTGTTTAGCGCTTCAAATTCGGAGAGGTACATAATGACCTCCCCACGCACTGACAGAGTTTCCGGTATGGCCGCTTCAGCATCCAAAAGTCGCAGTGGCAAAGAAGAAATGGTCCTAGCATTTTCAGTGACCAAATCTCCGACCTGCCCATTCCCCCTCGTAACTGCTCTTACAAACAGACCCTTCTCATAAACTAATTCTATAGAAGCACCGTCCAGTTTCGGCTCTACCAGGTACTCAGGCTGTATGCCTACTATTTCCTTTATTCTTTTTTCAAATCGGACCAGATCTTCAAGTGCTTGTGTAGAGTCTAAAGAGAGCATTGGAACGCTGTGTTCCGCTGTTCCAAATGATCCTTGAGGTTCCGCTCCAACTCGTTGGGTAGGAGAGTCGGTCGTAATCAATTCTGGCCATTCTAACTCCAGAGCCTGCAACTGTGCGAACAGTTTATCATATTCTGAATCCTCAATCTCAGGCCTTGATTGGACATAGTATAAATGCGCATGGCGCTGTAGCTGCGATCTGAGCTTCTCTGCCCGTATCTTTGCCGCAGACTTAGACATTTCGCGCAAACCCTCCGTCATGTTGAAGCAGTTTCAGGTAAATGAGTCTATCCATTTCTTGTTCGCCTTTCGAATAACTGTGAGCAAACTAGACAAAATCTTGGAAGCAGATCTATGTTAGAAATTATGGACACCAACTGGAAACCGACACTTGCCAGCTCTTAATATAAAACAACTGCGCTCAGAAACACTGGGGACCGACCATGTTAACCATCTAAATAATGCTGGTGCCAGCCTTGTTCCCAATCCTGTCCATCATACCATTCAAAGGCACCTAGAACTAGAACGAACACTAGGTGGCTATGAAGCTGCTGAAAAATCCCTTGATGAGATCCAACAATGCTACAATCACGTTGGACAAATCATAGGATCACAACCACACAACATTGCTTTTACAGAAAACGCTACCAGCTCCTTCCTTTCGGCCCTCTCATCTATAAAATTTTCTCCCGATGACGTTATTCTTACCAGCAGAAACGACTACGCTTCTAATCAAATTATGTATCTTTCACTGGCAGAACGCTTCGGAATCGAACTAATCAGGGTGGAAGACAATCGGGATGGAACTGTCAATCTAGCCTCCTTAGAAACATTGTTGCACCGGCTTAGGCCGAAACTGGTAGCAATCTCTCACATCCCAACCAGTTCTGGGATGGTCCAGCCAATCAAAGACATTGGCCCATTATGCCAGATGTATGAGTCCTTGTTTCTTGTAGATGCATGCCAGTCAGTTGGACAAATGCCTATCGATGTGAAAGAAATTCAATGTGATTTTCTTTCCGCCACTGGAAGAAAATTTCTTCGCGGACCTCGAGGAACAGGATTCCTTTTTGTGGCAGATCGGATTTTAGATGCGGGCTACAAGCCATTATTTCCAGACCTCAGAGGAGCAGATTGGGTAATGGATGATCACTATCAGCCTGCACCAGACGCATGTCGTTTTGAAAACTGGGAATTCCCCTACTCACTCATCCTAGGATTGGGATCAGCGGCGCACTACGCACATGAACTAGGTGTCGAAGAAATTCGCCAGCGGGCCTGGGGCCTTGCGGATAAAACACGCAACGCCATTTCTGAACTTAAAGGAGTGTCCGCGATCGACTTGGGTGCTCAAAAATCTGCTATAGTTACCGCGACATTTTCAGAAAAAGATGCTACAAACATTTCCGAATCGCTAAGAAAACTCGACATAAACACCTCTGTCTGCACTAGATACAGTGCCGTCATAGACTTTGATCATCGGAAAATTGAAAGTGCTTTGAGAATCTCTCCACATTATTACAACACGGAAGAAGAAATTGAGGAGCTCGTGTCGAGTCTATCACGGTTGCTAGACCAGCCCTGATGAATGACATTGTGCAACAGAAGTACACCTTCATAGCATGGGAAGGCTCATGAAAACCATAGCCGGGCTATGTTGCCTTGTAGGTAGCCTAATATTGATACAATATGTGGGCTACTTTTATCTATTGAAATCTTACAGCATATGGGTTAAGGTCAGCCTCACGTTGTTATATGTAGGCATATTCCTACTAACGATAATAGTTTTCCGCCAACAGTATCTCGCTTCCAAGAACGACCCTTTCAAGGAAATAAAACGATGATCCTTGCAACAACTTCGCAGATTTCTGGAATGTGCATCGTAAAAACCTTAGGAATAGCGAGGGGCAACACGATCCGTGCGCGCCACCTCGGAAAGGACATAATGGCTGGCCTGCGAAACCTTGCAGGGGGTGAGATTCATGAATACACCAAATTGCTCGCCGAATCTAGAGAACAGGCATTGGCCCGACTGGTAGGGGAAGCCAAGGACTTGGGGGCAAATGCAGTAGTAGGAATACGCTTTCAGACTTCGCTGGTTCAAAGTGGAGCCTCGGAAATGCTGTGTTATGGAACAGCTGTTAAAATCGAACCTGAGACTCTTTCTTAAGGTTTAATATTCTGTTTGTAAATAACCCCTTTTCGGCCTTGACGTTAGATGTGGCCCTTTCTAATTTTGAGGGTAAAGAATAATCATTCTTAATAACTTTAGGGAAACAATAGGTCTATCCTATCCATGAGCAACACTCCCGCACTCGAAATTCGAGGCCTTTCCGCTAAAGTGGCCGACGAGGATATCTCGATACTAAACAATCTAGATTTAACCCTAGAGTCAGGACAAATACACGCGATAATGGGTCCTAATGGATCTGGGAAAAGTACATTAGCTAAAGTCTTAGCGGGTCATCCCAGTTACCAGGTCACGGGCGGGGAAGTCTTGTATCTCGGCCAATCCATACTAGAAATGGAACCAGACGAAAGAGCTCTTGCGGGAATTTTCATGGCCTTTCAATACCCTGTAGAGATCCCAGGGGTGTCAATCGCTAATTTTCTCAGAACTGCATTGCAGGCGCGGCTAGGACGAGGCGAAGAACTGGATCTCTTTGATTTCCAAGATCAATTGCTGGAATCTATGGAATTGCTCGAAGTAGAACCATCATTCGCGGAACGTCCCGTCAATGATGGCTTCAGTGGAGGCGAAAAAAAGCGCAACGAAATTCTGCAAATGGCTGTACTGCAGCCCACCCTGGCCATCATGGACGAAACAGATTCGGGCCTGGACATAGATGCGCTTCAGATTGTTTCTAAGGGCGTAAACACATTGCAACAACAAAATCCTGAAATGACTATTCTTATGATCACCCACTACCAAAGGCTTCTGGACTACATTAAGCCAGACCTTGTGCATGTCATGGTAGACGGGAAGATTGTGAGAACGGGAGGCCCAGAATTAGCCCTAGAACTAGAAAGACAGGGTTATGCAGACTGGAAAATACCCAGTTAAAGCAGAGTAAATATAATGCCTAAAAGTAAGCTGGTAGAAAACCTAGATCTAGACAACTATAAATATGGGTTTGTCGATTCTGAATCACATGTTTATAGGACAAGGCCTGGCCTTGATGAAAGCATTGTTAGAGAGATATCAAAGCACAAAAAAGAGCCGGACTGGATGCTACAATTCCGACTTAAAGCGCTGAAAGTTTACGAGTCCAAGCCTATGCCTACCTGGGGTGGAGACCTCTCCGACCTGGAGGCCACACTCGATGAAATCTACTTCTACGTAAAGCCTCAAGACCAGACAGAACGTTCGTGGGAAGATGTACCAGACAATATCAAAACCACATTTGAGCGCCTCGGCATACCAGAAGCAGAACAAAAAGCTCTTGCTGGAGTAGGAGCCCAATACGAATCTGAGATGGTGTACCACTCACTTAAAGAAGAATGGTCTTCAAAAGGTGTAATCTTCGATTCTATAGAAGATGGGCTAAAAAACCACCCTGAGATATTCAAAAAACACTTTGGAACCATAGTTCCAATTGCTGACAATAAGTTTTCAGCGCTGAACTCAGCTGTGTGGTCGGGTGGGTCTTTCGTATATGTCCCAAAGGGAGTCCATCTTGAAACGCCCCTCCAGGCTTACTTCCGGGTGAACCAAGAAAGAATGGGTCAATTTGAGAGGACGTTGATTATCATCGAAGAGGGAGCGCATGCACATTACATAGAAGGCTGCACTGCTCCTGTTTATTCGACCGATTCCTTTCACTCTGGAGTAATCGAAATCATAGTCGAAAAAAATGCCAGATTTAGATACACTACCATCCAAAATTGGTCCAACAATATGTACAACTTGGTCACCCAGAGAGCGCTTGTACAAGAAAATGGTACCATGGAGTGGTTAGATGGAAACCTTGGTTCAAAGCTGACGATGAAATATCCCTCTTGTTATTTGATGGGCAGAGGTGCCCATGGCTCCATAATGTCGATAGCCTATGCAGGTTCTGGCCAGCACCAAGACACTGGGGGCAAGGTTGTCCATGCGGCCAAAAACACTACGTCTTCCATAATTTCTAAATCGATTAGCAAAGAAGATGGACGATCGTCTTACAGGGGTCTCTGTAAGGTTCACGAAGGCGCAACTGGATCACGATCAAATGTAGAATGCGATGCCCTTTTAATTAACGAAACTTCTAGAACGGATACATACCCATATATTGAAGTTGATGAAAAAAGAGCTACCGTGGGACATGAGGCTACTGTATCCAAGGTTGGCGACGAACAACTTTTTTATCTGAAAAATCGAGGGCTATCCGAGGAGGAAGCTATGGCTCTAGTTGTCAGGGGTTTCATTGAACCAATCGCCAAAGAACTTCCCCTCGAGTATGCTGTTGAGCTTAATCGATTGATAGAACTAGAGATGGAAGGGTCGGTAGGATAGCAATGAACCAAATGTTTTATGATTACAAATCACTGGCAAGCTCAGCTGATTTCTGTGAATAATGGCCGATCAATCCAACTACCACTACTGGCTCACTGAAAAGCGTTCACACGCATGGTCAGTTTATGAGGACACCCCTCTGCCCACCACAAAATCGGAAGAATGGCGTTACACAGACCTGAAAAAGCTTTTCCCATTGGAAGGCTTAAATCTGAAGACAACTGCAGCGCCGGCTCCTACAAAACCCTTGAGAGAGGACCTGACCGAAACGGTCAACACATCTGCTAGAGTCCAATTTACAAATGGTTCTGTTACCCATCTACAGGTTACCCCTGAAATGGAGGAGCAGGGCGTTGTTCTGGATTCAATGCAAAACCCTCAAGATTCAAGAATACAGGCAATTATCAAAGAAAACCTGTGTAGCTTAGCCCTACCTCCGGAATCTGGAAAATTCCAAGCTCTCAATGCAGCCCTGTGGACAGACGGCATCATCATCTATGTGCCCAAAAATGTTCATGTTGAAATGCCCATAAGAGGAAAACACTACATGACCACTGGAATGCCAGATGCATGTAGTAGGACCTTGATTGTTGCCGAAAAAGGTAGCCAGATTTCCTATGTAGAAGAATTCGCATCAGCTAATTTCGACAACAAAAACATGGTATCCTCGGCTGTTGAAATAATTGCGCACAAGAACTCGACTGTAGATTTTGTATCTGTTCAGAACCTAGGCAGGGGCATTTTTTTTCAGGCTGCCCAAAAAGCCCTGGTGCACCGTGACGCAACCGTTAACACACTTAATGTCAATTTGGGCTCATCTTTGAGCCGACTAGATTTAAATACTCAACTCTTGGAACCCGGAGCCAACAGTAGAATGCTGGGCTTATATTTCGGAGATAGGGACCAGCATTTTGATCACAATACTAGTCAGGACCATTTTGCCCCTCACACAGGTAGTGATCTCCTGTACAAGGGCGCATTAGATGGAAATTCACGGGCTGCTTTCAGGGGTATTATCAGGGTTCACTCAGACGCACAACAAACCGACGCCTATCAAACGAACAGAACTTTACTTTTGTCAGAGGACGCCCGAGCGGACTCACTACCGAACCTAGAAATTGAAGCTGACGACGTTAAGTGTTCCCATGGATCTACCGTCGGACAACTGGACCAAGAGACTGTTTTTTACCTCCTTAGCAGGGGGTTCTCTCGTCAACAGGCAGAAAGACTGGTGGTCCTAGGTTTTCTTGGAGATGTGATGGCCAGGCTACCTCAGGGAACCTTCAAAAGAGTAGTCAAAAATGTGACAGACGCGGTGGAGAAGAAATTAGGACATGGTTGACCAAAACCAGTCCCACGTATGGACCCGCGTGGCAGGCCTGGATCAGGTTGCCCCAGGGAATCTATTGGGGGTCGAAGCCGATGGCCTTAGGATTGTCCTAGCTAATGTTGATGGAACTATTTATGCCCTTGAAGATCAGTGTTCCCACCAGGATCTGCCATTGTCCGATGGCTATCTTGAAGACGATCAAGTCGAATGCATCTACCACGGTGCTAGATTTGATGCCTGCACTGGAACTGCTACCGCACTACCAGGGATCAAACCTGTAACCACCTTTAATGTCGACATTAGGAGCGGAGACATCTACGTTGAAATTGCAGGCTAACTTTAACATCGAAACTCTATGGCAGAGAAATCTGGAATATTTGATCCCCAAATAATTAGGGAGCAGTTTCCAACATTAACCACCGCTGTGTCGGACAAGCCTTTGGTGTATTTGGATAATGCTGCTACGTCTCAGAAACCAATTCGAGTGATAAAGGCAGTAGAAAGGTATTATCGAGAGAGTAATTCAAATGTACACCGGGGCATATACGAACTAAGTAGAAAAGCAACGGAAGCCTACGAAAATGCTAGAAGTCGAATGGCGCGCTTCATTGGGGCGAAATCCCCAGAGGAAATAGTCTGGACCAGAGGCACTACTGAAGGAATAAACCTTGTGGCTAACAGTTGGGGATCAGACAACCTTTCTGCGGGTGACGAAATCCTGCTTACAACCATGGAACACCATTCTAATATCGTGCCATGGCAATTGATTGCAGAGAAAACTGGGGCGATCATTCGCTACATTGAAATGGATCCTGAAGGTCGCCTCAGTTTGGAAAACCTAGACGAGCTTTGTGGAGAGCGGACCAAAATTGTGGCCTGTGCTCAGGTCTCCAATTCCTTAGGTACGATAAACCCAGTGGAAAGGATCGTAGAACGGGCTAGGGCTGTTGGTTCACTTGTGCTCATTGATGGAGCCCAGGCCGTTCCTCATAGGCCCATCGACGTTCAAGCCTTGGACTGTGATTTTTATGTTTTTTCGGGCCATAAAATGTGTGGCCCTACTGGAATCGGAATCCTTTGGGGAAAGGAAGAGCTTTTAGATTCGATGCCTCCCTATCAAGGGGGGGGAGAAATGATCAAGGTTGTTCAAAGAACACACAGCACTTGGGCTGACCTTCCCCATAAATTTGAAGCTGGAACTCCCAACATTGCTGGAGCCATTGTGTTAGCTACGGCCGCTGATTTCCTCGAGGAAATTGGCTTTGACTCCATTAAACAACATGAAGACAGCTTGCTCACTTACGCCCTAGAACAGCTCAGCGATATTGACGATATAGAAATCTATGGTCCAGCGGACCAGACTTACAGATCATCTGTGATTTCTTTTCAACTTGGAAACATTCATCCACTGGACGTTTCTACCGTACTCGATGCTGAAGGAATTGCGATTAGAGTAGGGCATCATTGTGCACAGCTTGTCATGGAGCATCTCGGAGTTTCTGTAACAGCTCGGGCGAGTTTCTACCTATACAACACCACTAGTGATGTTGACGACCTAGTAAGGGGATTGAAGGCAGTCAACAGAATCTTTAACTCCTGAAGATGGGCAGCCTGGAGTCCTTACACCAACACTTGATACTGGACCATTATCGCAACCCCAGGAATAAGGAACTCCTTGAGAATTATGATCTAGAAGGCAGTGCAACAAATCCCATGTGTGGAGATGAAATCACCTTGCAATTGAGCCTAAAAAACGAAATTATCGATACTGTTGGGCTTGGAGGGAAAGGCTGTTCCATTTCTCAAGCTGCTGCCTCAATATTCTCGACACGCTTGAGTGGCCATACTTTAAAGCAAGCATCCAACTTGGCAAATCAATTCACAAATATGATGCGGGCACCAACACAGGAACCAGACCGAGCACTACTGGGTGATCTGCTGGCTTTTGAAGGCGTCCAGAAATTTCCCCTGAAAGTCAGGTGTGTCCTTTTGGTTTGCGAAGCGTTTGACAATGCCACCAAGGAGGGCGACACCTGATGAAAAGCAAAGAAAACATAGGCCGCATTCAAGATGCTACGATGTGTGATACACCAATAGGTACGATAAGAATATGGGCAGGCCCCAGTGGCATTAAAAGGCTGGGCTTTGAAGGGACAAACTCAGAAAGTCTTGGCAAAGAAAGTGCTCCAGATAGCGCAGTGATACGAGAGGCCTCAAAACAACTTACACAATATTTTACTGGGGAACTAAAGCGCTTCGATTTACCACTAGATCTATCAAGCTGCAGTGACTTCCAATTACGCGTATTTCAAGAGGTGGAGGAAATACCATACGGGCAATTCCTAACCTACAGAAACCTTGCCGAAGCCCTAGATCAGCCTCGAGCTTCACGATCAGTGGGGCAGGCCCTGAAGGCCAATCCTATACCAATATTTCTTCCGTGCCATCGAGTCATCAGAAGCGACGGAGGACTAGGCGGTTATGCTGGAAACTTGGAGCACAATATTCAAAGAAAGATAACTCTACTAAAGATGGAGGGAGTCGAAATAAAAAACGGCGCTATAAAGGATACGAGCCCGGACGAAACTCTATCTTTGCCGTTTTAGGCCAGAAATGGTAAAGTCTATCGAGCTGGACTACCCGGCTGCAGAAGTACTTTAACCGCCCCACTCTCTCGGTGGTTTCCGGAAGTCTTAAGCGCCTCGCAGTAATCTCGTAGAGGGAATTTATGGGTGATGATGTCTGCGACAGGAGCTTCTGTTCTCGCAAGCAGATTGTGAACCACTTCAAAGGTATGACATCTTTCTCCTTCCCATTCTTCCAGTCCATAGCCCACAAATCCATGAACCCTAAGCTCCCTAGCCCACAACATAGTGAGGTCAATATCTCTAGTTTTTCCTACACAGCCAATTGCTGCAATTTTTCCCCTTGGCGAAGTAAAACTCATTGCCTGTGCTAAGCTTTGTGCATTGCCCACACAGTCATATACCACACTGAAACCACCTCCAGCATACACCTCGTCACCGATAATCGGCTTGTAGGCAGTCGCCCCTGTCTTCAAAAGTGCTTCGTTGGCAGAATCACCCGGAAAAACAACTTCAGTAGCCCCCATTTTTTTTGCCAACACCCTCTCATGTGGCCTTTTGACCTGACTGAGAATGAGTCCCTTATGTCCCAGAGCTCGCAAAGCCCAAATAGTCGCCAGTGCAATAGTGCCACTCCCTAAAACCATAACAGGTGCCTGAGGATTGGACTTGATCCCCAAAACTGCATGCATTGCAATAGATAACGGCTCTACTAGCACGGCCATGTCGTCTGAAATGTTGTCTTCCACAGCAAACACCTGGGACTTGTGGGCCAACAAGACATCTCCCCAACCTCCTGGAAGATCTCTGTGATATCCGATCGTTACCCCCGGAGCTAATACATTACCATTTACCGTTATGACTCCTTCTTCCCCGGCCCTTTCACAAGTACTATGACGACCCATAGAGCAAGAAGGGCAATAATCAGATCTCTGATAACCACGAGTTGCGCAAGATATCATTGGATCTATCGTAACCCGCTGGCCACTGGAAAATCCTTCTACGTTGCCCCCCACAGACTGTACTCGCCCCACTATCTCGTGTCCTAAAACTGCGGGGAAAGATCCAAACGGCTCCATGGCTGTACTTGCAGAGTAACTCAAACAACCAATATCACTCCCGCAAATACCACTCTGCAGGACTTCGATTTTTAACCAATCAGGTCCGGGAATCTCTGGCTCTGGAAGGTCCTTGATACTCAGGCCACTTAAGGATCCGAAAAAAGCTGAATCCGTAAGCTTTCCTGCCGTCTTTGCCAGGACAAATCCAGGAACACCAACGTCGAAGGCAACCCCTCTCACCTCAGGATTCCTTCTCTATAATTTTCGCCACTTCTTCCAAGGGCGGCATTACTCCTGGATGTTCGCCTTTCCAGACGTAGACGATCAGTCCCTCTTTATTAACCACATACACCACTCGATTGGTCACTCCCTTAAGGCCCATCATATCATCTAAAAGCACCTGATATTCCTTCGACACTGTCTTGTTATAGTCGGAGGCGATAGGGAAGGAAGCCCCACATTCTGAGGCGAACTTTTGGTTTACATACGGGGAGTCTGTACTTATTCCAATGACCTCTGCCCCAAAAGTTTTCCACTTGGAATAGTCTTCCGCTACTGCGCACACCTCTGCCGTACAAACAGAGGAAAAAGCTAGAGGGAAAAAGAGTATTGCCACTGTCTTTTTGCCTTTATAATCAGACAGCCGAACAGTCTGTCCTCCAAGGGTAACCGGAAGGTCAAAGTCTGGAGCCACAGTCCCTATGGGTAAGCACATACCTTCCTCCATCTCAGTCAGCTAGTAAGCAACCTTCTTAGGATATATCCATTTCATTTGCCAGCTCTTGCCTCGCCTCCCGCCGACGCCTCCCCTCTGCGAACCTTCTTTTGTCCCCTTCTGTTAACAGCACTAAGCCTGGGACCTCCACTGGCCTACTATCTGGGCCCACTCCCACAAAAGTCAGGAAACAGTCATTGGTGTGCCTCTTGACGCCAGTTATTGGATGCTCAGCTATAACCTTTACACCTATCTCCATAGAGGTTCTGCCAACAAAATTAATACGGGCAGCGCAAGTAACCAGCTCTCCTGAATAGATGGGCTCTTTGAAGTCGACCTTGTCTATAGATACTGTGACACAAGGGACTCGGGCATGTCTCATAGCCGTCACCGCTGCTGCCCTATCAACAAGTGAAAGAATCACTCCTCCGAAAACATGCCCTAAGTTATTTACGTCTCCGGGCATCATCAGTTGTGTTGTCTCTGAAGTCGATTTTTCGGGGCTGGCCTGCTTGATCTGCTTTTTATTCATACGGAAATTTAACCCCTATCCCTTGCATAAAGCCATCGTTTGCCGCGAATTTCTTCCTCGGCTGATTAGCAGTGTGGACTGCCTATTATTAAACGATACCCCTCAAGGAAAAACTATGAAAAAAGTGGGACTACTCTTGGGCCCTACTCTCTTCTGCCTAATGGTTTTATTTGTTGACCTAGATCCTCAAAACTCCAAAACCACTGTCATGGCTGGTATAGCCCTCCTCATGGCAACCTGGTGGCTTACCGAGGCAATCCCACTTTTTGCAACAGCACTTATTCCACTAATACTTTACCCGGTACTCGGAATTGAACGAGGTGCAAATATAGCCCCCATATATTTCAATAGCACTATCGTGCTCTTCATAGGCGGATTCATCATTGCCCTTGTAATGCAAAAATGGGACCTACATCGCCGAATAGCATTGACCATCATTGCAAACGTAGGGGGTGGGCCCTCCAGGATAGTGCTGGGTTTTATGTTAGCCTCTGCCTTCTTGTCGATGTGGATTTCGAACACTGCTACAGCAACCATGATGCTACCCATTGGGTTGTCGGTTATCCTAGAACTAGAAAAGCAATTTGATCGAACCGAGACAAGAGGATTTTCCACTAGTGTTATGCTGGGCATTGGTTACGCATGCTCGATAGGAGGGATCTCTACCCTGGTCGGCACCCCGCCAAATTTGGCTTTTGCAAGAATTTCACAGATTTCTTTTCCCGAAGGGCCAGTCGTTTCTTTTGGTGAGTGGTTGACGATGGCTTTTCCAGCGTCTTCAGTACTTCTGGTCATCGCTTGGATATTAATAACTAAAGTTTTCTTTAAAGTTCCCGAGCAAATTACGGTTGACGAATCGGTCATCCACAACCAGAAAAAGCTACTGGGGCCAATATCATATGAAGAAAAGGCTGTGCTCACAGTTTTTTCCTTGACAGTGCTACTTTGGATTTTCCGGGCTCCCATTAATCTTGGATTTGCAACGATACCTGGCTGGTCAGGGTTGCTCCCCTTTCCAGAGCTTATTGACGATGGCACTATTGCGATCACCATGGCCACCCTGTTTTTCCTAATCCCGAGACGCTCCACAAATGGAACAACGGAATTTCTGGCTGACGGACAGTTAATCCCCAAGCTACCCTGGAATATTGTTCTGTTGTACGGCGGAGGCTTCGCTTTAGCTCATGGATTTGTTGTCAGCGGGCTTGCCTCTCTCCTGGGAAGCAAGCTGACCATGTTTGCTGGCCTTACACCCTTACTCTTGATTGCACTCATCTGCCTCTCCATGACCTTTTTGACCGAGGTAACATCGAATACTGCTACAACCGAAATGATTTTACCGATCCTGGCAGCGGTTGCTGTAGCGACTGGACTGCATCCTTTTATGCTGATGATACCTGCTACAATATCAGCCTCTTGTGCATTCATGATGCCAGTAGCAACTCCCCCTAATGCTATTATTTTTGGTAGCAACAGAGTTCTCATCTTTGACATGGCTAAAATAGGAGTTTGGCTCAATCTGGCGGGCATCATAATCGTCGCCATGACATTCTATTTTATCGGCCAGGCAATCTTCAATATTGACCCGACTATAATGCCAGGGTGGGCAACATTTCAGTAAACAGTCGTCGCCATGACGTTGAAGAACACTACAATATCAGCCTCTTTATTCTCTGTCGTCAGCCCAGAGGTCGAGCTACCATCACCCCATCTTGAGCCGTTTTGTCCAGAATTCTTTCCGTAAGTGGCTGTTCACTGATCTGCACTACACCTCCTACCAGGGGAGCATGTAGCAAATGTATTCTATCGTCTTTTCGTATTGCCAGGCCTGTGTGTGCGACATCTAGCCCCTCCACCGAACTTGTGGCGGCTACAATATCGCCAGGACGCAATTCTGGTTCGACCTGATATAAGCTCTGCTGTGGAACGTAAAAACGCTCTCGCCTAGACAGTGCAATCTCTGTCTTTTTAATTTCAACCAATAATTCCTCATCTTCCCTCAACTGCCAATAAGCCTCTGGGTGGGACGTCATAAAATTGACAGGCTCGTTGTCCAATATCGCTGGATAAGTTGTAAAAACCTCCTCTACCAGCCCCAGGGCAGCATTGTCTTTTACCCAGTCGCTAAAATAGTGCAGTCGACTTGCATATCCGTTCAGATGACCAGCCCTGTATCTGAGCGCCTCCAACTCCTTCGCGTAAGCCCCCCTTATCTCCTCATTCGACATTCTGCTATAACTTTCGAATTCTAGTCCATGTACTACTCCCGCCAGGGCTAGTACCGTCTCCACAAAAGTGACACAATCCAATTCTTCCAGCTCCACCACAAGTTCTTCTTCTCCTCGCGGGTCCAAGGTTTGAGGTGCATAGGGGGTTCCCAAAAATGTCAATCCTATTTTGACAACCAACTCTCCCATGGGAAGCTCGTTCAGCTCCTGGGCGTAGGCCTCTTTAATTCTTTCCTCTACTTCTCGCCAGTCTCCTTCGGTACTCCTGATGACCAACCCTTCTGCTGACTGTTCAGCGTCCATCGGCATGTCAGAAAAACTGCTCTCACAGCCAGCGCTGAGAAGGCTTGCCCCTACGGCTAATAAACAGAATTGTTCACTGCTTAGAGTCCACATGTTTTCGATTCTCCAAACCTTCTGTTTCACATTGTCAGGATGAAAAACAGGGTAACTATAGACGGAAGGGGCCACAAGAAGCCATATTTATAGATCCGTAAATAACCGTCTCTATAAAACAATCCTTTATAGGAAAACATTCAATGCCATACCCCGAAATGCTGGTAGCACCGATGCGGGAGGACCTTACAAGAGTCGGGTTCAAAGAGTTGAAAACTGCACAAGAAGTGGACGACACTCTTGGTAAAGAAGAAAGAACGACCATGGTCGCTATCAACTCCGTTTGCGGGTGCGCAGCGGGTGCGATGAGACCGGCAGTTGCACTGTCTCTACAAAACAGCACTAAGCCTGAGGTGTTGCTGACTGTTTTTGCGGGCCAAGACCTAGAGGCTACAGAAAAAGCGAGAGAATATTTTCTAGGCTATCCACCATCTTCTCCTTCTATAGCGCTCATGAAGAAAGGGGAAATAGTTCACATGGTGGAGAGGCATGAAATAGAAGGTAGTAGCCCTTTCGATATTGCAGAAAAGCTAAAAGAAGTGTACAACCAACACTGCTAGTTTTTCCGCTCTAAAAAATCTCTAGCAAAAAACTCTAGGACGCGCGCGCACTGCTCTATTTCTATGGTATCAACCCACTCATCATCTGAGTGGGCCTGACCTATTGAACCAGGGCCAAAACAAACGGCTGGAATGCCCACATCATTTAAGAAAGAAGCTTCCACCCAGGCCGTCATGCCTTCAATCGGAGCATCCGTTTTTAGCTGTCTACAAGCCTCAGCTAGCCCCTTAACTAAGTTTGCACCAGATTCTATTTCTGTTGCTGAGCGCACAATAGTTTCTCTTGCCGTAGCATTGATTTCTGGGTTTTCCTCTTTCATAGCTTGTAAAACTGACTGAAACTCTTTCATTACAGCCTGGAGCTCCTCGCCAGGCAGCGTTCGTCTTTCCAAAAGGAGCTTACAACATGCCGGATAAACCGAAGGCGCCGAACCTCCATTTATCGTGCCAGCGTGAAAAGAAGCGTGGCCGAGTAGCGGATGAGGCTTTCGGGACTCTAGGCTGTCCCTCAGCTCTGCAAGCCGACTTAGATATTGTCCTGCGTGTTCAATGGCGTCTACTCCAATGTCTGATCTAGACCCATGCGCCGCGTTTCCCGAGAACAACACCTCCAGCCATATGAAGCCTTTGTGGGAAGGCATAATCGCCAGGTTCGTGGGTTCGCACACAATGGCCCCGTCTGCCTGCAGACCATTCTCCAACAGGGCCCGCATCCCTACGCTAGCATGCTCTTCGTCAGCAGTTAGAGCAACGCAAACTGCTCCGTGTTCTGGTTTGTTTTGAGCCAAGCGAAATGCGGCAGAAAGAATTGCCGCAACCCCTCCTTTCATGTCACAAGAACCTCGACCCCTTAACTTGCCCCTCTCTAGCTGCGCCCCAAAGGGATCTATAGTCATCCCTTCAACGCCGACCGTATCTAAATGCCCATTCAGTAGCAGTGTCTTTTCTGGGTTTTCCTCTCCGATATACCCCAAAACATTATATCTATCTGGCGTTGGCTCAGAGATCTGCACTGAAGCTCCCCACTCCTCGAGCCAACCAGCAACCAGGCTAGCTATCTCTCGTTCCCCAGAACCAGTATTTTCGAGTTCTGGATTCACAGATGGAGTTGCAACCAATGCCTGGGCCAAAGAGACGGCATCGCCCTGCATTGCTTTTGTAAGAACGTTTGGCATTTCTTTTAACAAAAACCAGGCCTCCCTGTCATGTCCCTCTCAAAAAGGTTGGTTGTTAATGTACAGCCGGAATCAGTCCTGGCTACTTGAGGCGGAAGATTAACCTAGTCCTTCCCCTCAAAGTGAACTTTATTTTTTTCGATATAGTCGGCATACTCTGGCGGAACGTCGGTATCAGGGTAAATCGCCTGCACCGGACATTCTGGCTCACAGGCACCACAGTCTATGCATTCATCGGGATGAATAAAATACATATCGCCCGCCTCATATATACAGTCTACAGGGCAGACCTCTACACAGCTGGCGTCTTTTGTGCCAATACATGGCTGAGCGATTATATATGTCATAGAAACCCTGTACTAGAATCGTTATTGATAAGCATTTAAACGAACAACATTAAGGCAGGAAAAGTCTTTGGCGTCAAGGGCACAGACTAGCCCAGTGAGGTCGTTATTTTTCCCAAAGAACGTCGCCACTATCTTTTTTGAAATTTTCCCCCCTCGCCAAAACGAACAACAAATCAGACAGCCTGTTCAGGTAAACAATCGCATCTGAATCTATCCACATCTGCTCTGCCGCTTCGACCACCGCCCTTTCCGCTCTTCTGCATACTGTTCTGCACACATGTAGCATTGCCGCTGAATGCACCCCCCCTGGAAGGACAAAAGCTTTTAGCTCTGGCAATTGTTCTGATACTTCGTCTATCCGGTCTTCCATCTCTTTAACTCTTTCTAGAGGAACCCCCTTTTTTCCCTTCTCCCCTTCGCTTCCTGGCCCCTCTGTGCAGGACGCTAGGTTGGCACCGATAGCAAACAGATCGTGTTGGATAGTTACAATGAATCTCTCTAGTTTGTCGTCGTCTATCAGCACTAAAGCTAGCCCCAGGAAGGAGTTCAACTCATCTACGCTCCCATAGGCCTTGACACGCATATCGCTTTTTGAAACTCTACGACCCCCAAAAAGTCCAGTAGAGCCCTCGTCTCCAGATTTAGTATATATTTTCATGGCTTTAGAATTTCCTTCCAGAGCAATCGTGTTAAATCAGCCCTTGTTTTTGATGAAACCGATCTCCAAGCAACTCTGGCTAGCGACCTAGGTCAAACATTTTTGTATACTTGATAATAAGCTGTCGAACCTGTGGCCCGTAGGCAAAGCCGGTCCGATCCAATGACCCAAAGTGTTCCGTATCATTGAGCACTATGTTCAATCCCGTTCCAGCCGTGTCAAGCCAGCCGAAGCGTATATTGGTTCCAAAGTTTTCTGTTTGGTCGTTATACTGTAGCAAGGCGGCCAGAAAAATCCTGGGGGTGAAAGAATAAGACCCCTTTAGCGCGATCAAAGAATTAACGAAATCCCCTTCTGGCAACTTCACATCGTAGTAACTCACCCGAGTGGAAGCTACGAATCGATCTTGAAAACGGTAGTTGACTGTCGTGCTGGTACCAACTCTGTCACCCGAGTAAAATCCACCTGAGTCAATTGTTCCTTGAACCGACAATGGCGCGCTCAAGTCAGTGTTAAACCTGAATTGAACATCTACATTGGTATAGCTCCCAGCTGGAATCACTATTCCTTTGCGTATTTCAAAAGGCTTTTGTAGCCCCTCCCCCCTTATGTTCAGGCCTGGGAGCTGGAAGAAAGCCCCATTGGAAAACTCAAAATGGTTATCAATATGAATCCATCTAGTCTCAGTAAATCCACTCATATCCAAATGTTCCATCCAGTGAACATGAGGCCGGAGCTCTCTAAACCATGACACACTTGGGAACCTTACGTGCCTTAGAAGACGAACCATAAAATATCTGTATGCCTTTCTGGGCAGAAACCCTACTTCGGGATTGAACTCGTCTCCAACCTCCCTATAGGAAAGAGAGCTTTGCCAGTCTCTTGTCTGGTAGCTCGCGCTTCCAGCGAAAGCATATTCCCCCTCTTTAAGTCCGCCTATTTCTGGGGTTTGGGTTGCCGAGAGCCATCCGTCAAAAGTTAGCGCATCACCTATTCCTAGACGCCCATCTACCGCATAAGTCAGGTTGTAATCTCCCGTGTCAGCCGTATTGAACTTAGACACAAGAATTCCCCCAAACCTGGTCCGATTTCCAAGCTCTCGAAATACTCTGGTTACTCCAAAATTAGTGCTTGGTGCAACCAGGCTAGTCTTACCATCTGATCCTATCTCCTTCAATTCGTCCGCTTGAATATTGAGAAATCCCAGCTGTACATCTCCAACCTTTCCCGTCAGCCTACCCCCCGCCTGTATGGGCACAACCTTTCCCTGTGCCAAACCAATCTTTCTGCTGAAGAAAAGGTCGGCTGATTGTCCAGACCCTACGGAGAAGGTTCCCGCATTTTCCAAGAAGAAGCCCCTCTTTTCGGGGAAGAACAGCGGAAATCGAGTGAGGTTTATTTGCTGGTCGTCCACCTCTGCCTGTGCGAAATCAGTGTTGACAGTGAGGTCTAAGGTTAGGCTCTGAGTTAAACCAATTTTTGCATCACCTCCCACTTGGAAGTCTGCTTTTGCCTCTGGGCTTACCAAGGTATAGTCCTTAGCAGCACTCGCTAGACTATAGGGGCTTAGGGTCAACACTCTCCGCTGTGGCGCTTCGAACCCAGCTAGGGTCCCCGCCAAGGAAACTCTGTATAGATTGAACTGGCGAGGTATGGGGGCCCAAACGGCCTCTTCGTTTCGGCGTCGAATCGTTCGCCCAAAATTTACTCCCCATTCTTGTTCTCCACCCTGGCCATACCGTAACGTCGAAAACGGTATACGAAACTCTGCATACCACCCACCTTGATTTCTTGAAGTCCTAACCTCCCAGCTACCGTCCCAGTTAAGATTAAACCCCCCTCCAGACCCAGACTGTTGTCGCCTTGTCCCTGGGCCACCTCCGCCTCCGCCTCCTTGTCCTTCGTTCGCAACCTGACCGTCATACTCAATACCCGCTGGAGTAGTACCGAAAACAAAAGCGTTTTGGCCGTCCCGATAGGTATCGAGCACTACCACAAACGCGTCTGTTTGTTGTAGGGGCGCATCACGCCTAGTCTCTCCTAGCACTATATTTGCCGCATCCTCATCGTACATCCAGGCCCCAACGTACAGAGCGTTGTCGTCATATAACAGCTTCACTTCAGTCGCTTCTGACACGGGTGTTCCTTCGTTTGGCTCTCGCTGTACGAAGTCTGTAATGCTCTGGCCGAGAGACCATGCATCCTCATCCAAAATCCCGTCCAACACAGGCGGACTAGACACTCGTATGGCCTCCGCCTGGGGCGCTACTGTTTGTTGTGCTTCTAGCACTAGAGCGTTAGCCAGTAGAGCGAGGGCCAGGAGCCCCTGAAAAATTCTATACATCCAACCCCCTAAATGTCGTCCCAGAAACACAGCCACCAATGTACTCCAGCATTCAACCGAGTTGAAGACGTTACATGTCTTAAGTTTGTTAAATTTTGTCAAAACTATTTTCTGAGGCGAGCAACCTGTCGAATCTTCTGGGCCTTTTCCAGCAAAGAATCAGTAGCTCTTGGGCCTTTCTTTTCGACCCGGAGAAGGTCTCTAATATCCAACAACATCTCTAGATAAATCTGATCCCTTTGAAAATCGAACTCCAGCCTAGACCTACTCACATTTGGTTTGGACTCTCTGTTCAGCTCCTCACGATAAAGCTTCTCCAGGTTATCCAGCACGCTCTCTCTCTTTCTCATAGGACCTTGCCCCCAGCTCCTTTAGTAAAATAATCAGCAACTGCCTGTTTGAGCTGCTCTATTTTTCCATTGAAATAGTGATCAGCTCCCTGTATCGTTTCCACCGTGACCGCTGGACCCCAGGTTGCCGATATCTTTTCCAGCTCTTCAGCTGTTCCAAATTCGTCCTGGCTGCCTTGGATCAAAAGGGTTGGCTTTGCCGTAGCCTTAAGAAAACTATAGTCGTAGAGGTGCACCGGCACTCCAAATCCAACCAGAGACTTCACCCTCGGATCTTTTAGTCCCACCTTCAACGCAACCATCGAACCAAACGAAAACCCTCCGGCCATTAATGGAGTTGATGGGTAGCGCTCCTCCAGCCAACTCAACGCTGCTCCTGCATCGTCTTGTTCTCCCGCCCCACCGTCATAGATCCCAGTGCTTTTGCCAACCCCACGAAAATTGAAACGACAAGCCACGACGTTGGTGTCAGCCAGCACCTGTGCAACCCGGTATACGGCCTTGGTATGCATGGTGCCCCCTTGCAATGGATGGGGGTGACAAACTATGGCCGCCCCTTTGATTGGGCCCCTAGGCTCTCTTAATACTGTCTCCAGCCGTCCATGTTCTACGGGTATTTCCAATTTTTCTCCTTAGCGGGCCCTCTCACGCCTACTAGCTTTCCTTCTGTTAACGGTTGATTATACCCTTTGCTGAAAAATTTCTGAAGTGCTTGGTTGTGCGCACTGCTTGCTGGCCAAGCCCTAATACAAATTAACCAAAAAGACGATGGACTTACCAGAAATCCCCTTACTATTAGCATTTCTCGCTGGTATCGTCTCCTTCCTGTCCCCATGCGTTTTACCCGTGGTGCCAGCTTATCTAGTCTTTATTTCTGGCGTGACAATGGAGGAGCTGGGAAGCCAAGGTGCTTCCCGGGCAAGAAGAAAAGCCTTCTTCCATTCCATTTATTTCTCTGCTGGATTCTTAGCCGTCTTCATGACCCTTGGAGCCTCTGCTACCGTCTTCGGCCAGGCCTTCAACCGCCTACTACCTGAAGTTTCGCGCCTAGGAGGACTCGTAATCATCGTATTCGGCCTGTTCTTGCTGGGATGGATTCGTTTGCCCAGCCTAGCAAAAGACCTGCGCTTCCAATTGAAGGCCCGGCCGTCCAGTTACATTGGAACCCTAGGGGCTGGCATAATTTTTGGCGCGGGCTGGACCCCCTGTATTGGTCCACTTCTGGGCACGATCTTGCTCTATGTGACCATGGGGTTTTCGGTGGCCAAAGGCGTTCTACTCCTGGCCGTATATGGCCTGGGCCTGGCTCTTCCTTTTATTGGTGTCACCGTCGCCTTTCATTGGTTTACAACATCGCTCAAGTGGGTACAACTTTGGGCACACCGGCTCCAGCAAGTTGCTGGGCTTTGCCTTGTTCTGTTGGGATTTCTCCTGTTCAGTGGTACCTTTGCTAGCATGTCCGCTTCGTTGGCGGACCTGGGACAAATGATCGACCTGGAAATGCCATGAAAACATTCAGACAACTTTCGCTCCAGCTAAACATTTGCTCTGTCCCAGCAGCAAAGGTTTTTTTGGTCCTTGGGACCATTTCTCTGCTCGGATGCTCCAAAGACAGCCCAGACACGTCGGTTACGGAAACACTTCTGTCTTCAAGTCCCCCGGCCCCAGCCAGAGTGCCCCCCGGGCTTCGATCCTTGCAGCGTCCCGCTCCACCACCTTCTTCGCCAGAAGAAGTCACCATAGACAACATGGGACAAGACTTTGGAGACCTCGACGCGCCTGTAGCAGTACTTGAGTTCTATGACTACGGTTGTGGCTACTGTCGACAATTTCATCTCGAGACGCTGCCCGCCCTAAAAGAAGAGTACATCAACACAGGAAAGGTACACTGGAAGTCCATGCCTTTCATCATGGGCAACTGGGAAGGGTCAGTGCCGGCATCTCTCGCATCAGAATGTGCTTCCAAGCAGGGCAACTTCGAAGGTATGGCAAACAAGATTTTTGACCAACAAAGCGAGTGGAAAACACGAGACAACCCAGAGAGCCTTTTTGAACAGTTTGCAGTGGAGCTCGATTTAGACATGGACAGCTACCGCTCTTGCATAGCAAGTGACGAACTCTTATGGAGGGTCCAAACCAACACTGACATTGCTCAGCAATTTGGAGTGCGCTCTACGCCCACCTTTGTGGTACGAAACTACGGCCCAATACCTGGGGCCTTGCCCTTGCCCGTTTTTAGGGAAGTCTTAGACACTATACTTGTTGAAGTCGGCCTGAGCTCTAACTAGAGAGTCTTGCCCAGCCTTGCCATTGGCCTGCAGGTGCCCTAAGAAGCCCTTGCTCATCTCTTCCGCTAGGCTTTTGTCACTTATCCCGTCCTCGCCTCCTTTTCCCAGAAACAGCAATCTACTCCTTACTGTAGCGACTGCCTGCAGCGTTGCCACCCTCACGGCTACGGAAGGGGCATGATCCTGGGCCTCCCCTCTCTTTTGCGCTAGCAGGCCAGTCAGGGTGTCGGCTAGCCAGTTGTCAAACTCCGATATTCGACTAAGCCGGGGACCTCTCTCTTCCGACAAAGCGTGAATCAGAAAAGCGCTCAGAATCGGCCCTTCTATTCTAAACCACCCAACCAACATATCCATCACCTGACCTATGACAGCGGTTGCGCCACAAGATCTCCACCTCCGCTCGTCCAGAATCATAGCCCACTCTTTCTCTGCGCTAGACCAAAACAGGGAGGCTAAATATTCCAACAAAGCATCTCTGCTTTCAAATTTTCCATAAAAGCTGCTCGCTCCGACGCCGCTTTGCTCGAGAACTTTCTGCACTGTACAACCCATCAATCCCTCTTCATATATAAGCCCCACAGCACTATCCAGTATGTTTTGGAACGACTTGAGGCTGCGAGATTGCTTGGGCACAACAACTCCCAGGACGTCTGCCGGGAGCTCTCCCGACTCTATTGATCCTTGCCACCACTGGTGTATATACATGAGCCTCCATGGGTTATGGCTTTTCTTCTGGCCCTCTTTAGTTCCGCACTAGTTTTTAGCTACCCAACCCCCCTAGAAACGGAATAGTAATTCCGATTCCGTTTCATACATTAGGAATAATGGGCCCAGCCGGACCGAATAACAACCTGGTCCCGACAAAAAATGGAGCGCTGCCTGGTTGGAGGCCCTCCCAGCCCTAGGAGCTTACACCCAAAACGACGAGGTGGCGCCTTGACACTCACAACGATCTAGCTGACCTTTCATTGCTAAAAACACTTTTTGCACATTCCCGCGTAGCTCAGTTGGTAGAGCAGCCGGCTGTTAACCGGCTTGTCGCTGGTTCGAGTCCAGCCGCGGGAGCTCCTTTTTCAGTTATCTCCCCTGATAGCGACCCCTTCTGTTCTCGCCACAAACTGGGTGGCTCCGCCTTATTGACATATAGACATTACATTATGTTATATTAAGGTTGCACAAATGTCTTAAATCACCCCCCTATAATGTGTTTTTCTGGAGGCAATGTGGAGGAAGCACTTTTTCTACCTTCCTTAAAAAGAAGGAGAGTAGCCCTGGGACTTTCACAGGCGCAGCTCGCTGCAAGTACGGGCGTTTCCCGCCAGGCCCTGGGCTATATAGAGGCAGGAAAGCAGGTGCCTTCCACCAAGCTGGCCTTGGAACTAGCCCACTCCTTGTGCTGTTCTGTTGAAGACTTGTTTCAGCTTGCGAGCGCCCCTGTAGTTTTTAGCCGCCTTGCAGGACCACCAGAATCTGCCGAAAGAGTTGTCCTGGGAAGGGTAGGAGGGGACCTTGTAGCCCACCCCCTCAACAGTAGTTCACATCCAGCAGATGGGGTCTTGCAGGGCCCAATATCGGTCCCGGGGGGCCAGAAAGGCGCCTCCGTTGAACTTCTGTCCAGCAGAGCCAGCATTGATGGGAACGTGCTAGTGGCAGGCTGTGCTCCATTACTCGGCCTGCTCTGTGGCAGGCTTGAGCGGAGATACACTGACATGCGGGCGACCTGGATACCAGCTGACAGCACACAGGCGCTAACTCTTCTGGAAAACAACCTGGTTCATGTTGCAGGGATTCATCTGGCCAATAGCACTCGCCCAGACGCCCACCTTGGCCTTGCCAAGCGAGCCCTGGCTAAGGATAACGCGGTACTTGTGAACCTGGCCACCTGGAGGCAGGGGTTGCTTGTGGCGCCAGGAAACCCCTTTGGGATAGAAAGCGTGGCAGACCTGATGGCGCCCGACATTCAGCACGCAAGGCGCAGCAAGGGTTCTGGCGCGCAGGAACTCTTAATGCGGCTAATGAACGAGGCGGGAGCACCCCCCTTTAACGAAGACGCCCAACCCTTGGCCTCCAGCCACGCAGAGGTGGCTCAGCTGGTAGGAACTGGCGTGGTCACAGCGGGTGTCGCCATTGAGAGCGTTGCTATCTCTGAAGGCCTTGGATTTATCCCTCTTAGCGAAGAACGCTTTGACCTCGTCCTGGCTGAAGCCAGCCTGGAAAGGCCAGAATTAGCTCGGTTTATAAGTCTGATTGATCAGCCGAGTTTTCGATCAGATGCCTCCCGGCTTCCTGGGTACGACCTATCTCTTTCAGGGCATCTATCAACCCTGAGCGCCTCCTGAGCTGACCGGCAAATGCAAACCAAGCTTGTTTGGCCCTGTCTTTTCCCTCTAGCGATTGCTTTCAGCGTCATCCTCTCCGGATGTGTCCAGCCTTCCGCTGACCAAAACATCAAAACAGAACTGTTGGTTTACGCTGCCTCGTCACTAACGGAGCCCTTCACAGAAATAGAGGGTGCGTTTGAAAAGGCAAACCCCGAAGTAGACGTAAGAATGGTCTTTGCTGGGAGTCAGGCCTTGCGGCTTCAGATTGAGCAAGGGGCTCCGGCAGATATTTTTGCATCTGCCAACCAGGCTCATATGGATGAGCTCATTCGAGGCAGACACATCAAAAAAAGCCGTTATTTTGCCAGCAACGAACTCGCCTTAATCGTACCAAACAACAATCCGGCAGGCGTCGAAACCCTTGCAGACCTTGCAAGCACCTCCCTGCTTGTTCTTGGCTCTGATAACGTTCCGGTAGGAGCTTATACCGAACAGTTGTTAGATCGAGCCGAATTGGGACTCGGAGAGGGATTTAAGGCTCGGGTCCAAGGACAGGCAGTCTCTTTTGAAAACAACGTTAGGCTTGTGCGATCTAAGGTGGAGATGGGCGAAGCCAATGCGGCCATCGTTTACCTTACTGAAGCCATGTCCCCCAAACTAAAAATAGTGCCTATGCCAGGCAACTTGCGTGTACATATACGCTACCCAGTGGGAGCCCTAGTGGGCTCTGGTCAACCCCTCTGGGCCAGACGGTTTATTACGTACCTTTTGTCAGCAAGAGGTAAACAGCTTTTGTCCGAACACCTTTTTCAGGTGTCCCAATGAGCTTCCAACGCCTACTCTCGGCAGCCGGAGGGCTCTTAGGGCTAGCCTTGGCTGGCCTGCTGGTAGTCCCTCTCTTTGCTCTTGCTATGTCCACCTCCGAGAGAGATTTAGTTGCTGGAATAGCTCATCCCATGTTTCTTCCAGCACTATTTCTAAGCCTGAAAACAACCTTGATTAGCTTGGGCCTGACAATAATGATGGGAACCCCCCTTGCCTGGTGGCTAGCATCATCTCCGTCCAGGCTAACCAAGCCCATTGAGACCTTGATCGAATTGCCCATTGTAATTCCTCCTGCTGTGCTGGGTGTTGCACTGTTACAAACCTTTGGACGGCAGGGCTTGCTAGGGGAGGTCTTGTGGGAGGCTGGAGTTGCTGTGCCCTTCACCTCAAAGGCGGTCATTATAGTCCAAATCGTAGTTTCATCTCCCTTTTTCATACAGGCCGCTACCAATTCGTTCCGCAAGGTCGACCCCGACACATTAATAGTTGCTCGAACCCTTGGGTCATCTGCCATAAGCGCCTTTTTCCGTGTCGTCCTGCCCGTTTCTCTGCCTGGAGTAACAGCTGGCGTATCACTGGCCTGGGCGCGAGCGCTAGGAGAGTTTGGAGCGACACTTCTTTTCGCTGGCAACATGCCTGGCGAAACCCAAACTATGCCGCTAGCTATTTTCTACGCCCTAGAGTCGGACCTGCGCCTTGCCGTGGTGTTCTCTTTAGTTTTGGTTGGAGTCGCTGGTATAATATTGGCAGGGCTCAAGAGCCTTCCACCCTTAGCTAGGGCCTTTACTTGGGGCCAGCCATGACGACCTGGCGCGCTTCGGCGAAAGCTTCCTTTGAAGGCTTCTCTCTGGACATTGCCATTGAAGGAGGCCCCAGCCCGATTGCAATTATCGGCCCTAACGGAAGCGGAAAAACTACCTTTCTTCGCTTCCTCGCAGGGGCTGTTAAGGCAGAACTCGCAGAGTTTGTATTGGGAGGCACAAGCTTGGTGGACACAAAAAGCGATCTTTGTGTCCCGATGGAGAAGAGGCAGATTGGATATCTGCCCCAAGGATACAGCCTTTTTTCTCATTTGACTGTTCTGGGTAACGTTGCTTTCGGGCTCTCTGGCACCCTGGCCGACAGGCGCACCAAGGCTGGCCACATGCTTGAGGACCTCGACTGTTCGTCTTTAGCCCAGCGTCCCATTGCGGGCCTTTCTGGGGGAGAACAACAGCGCGTCGCTCTCGCTCGCGCTCTTGTGGTAGAGCCAGAGTTGTTGCTTTTAGACGAACCTCTTTCTGCCCTGGACGCATCAAACAGGAGGTCAGTGCGTGAATTCCTCTCCCAGAGGCTTGAGCTCTTTGGAAAGCCCTCGATTATGACTACCCATGACGTTAGAGACGTGGCAGCCCTAAGCGCACAGGTCTATGTCCTTGAAGGGGGACGATTAATACAATCTGGAAGCTTGAGCCACATAGCTAGAGAGCCCGCCTCTGAGTTCGTAGCAGAGTTCGTTAGCCCAACAACCATTCTGTAAACCCCCCAAGTCTAGCCCTTTTTTGGCTGGCCACATGCTTCGAAAGATCTGGGCAGTGGTTCCCATTTGTAGCCGACTTGAATAGTTTTTCTTCTAAGATTACGGGTCTCATTATAGACCAAAGGGAGGAATAACAGTGGACAAGAGACAGGTGGCCAGTCAAAGCAAGCAAGGAATGTTCGCCGACAAGGCTGGCAAACCTCTTCCTTTGGCGATGCAGTACGATTACACCAACTTCTACTTTGGCTCTGGAAACGACCCCTTCGACATGCTCGGCCCCTTTGACGAGTGGTGGAAAGACGCTGAGCCGGCGGGCTACTACCTCTATGGGTTGCCGATGCAAGGAGAGCCTGGCACAAGGGTTGACGTTCGCAACACAAAGACTGGGAAGGTTCACCAGGACCTGTTGAATTTTGCTTCCTACAATTACTTAGGCCTTTCTTATCGTCCTGAGGTCAAAGAGGCTATCATGGAAGCAGCCCAAGTATACGGGAACGGGGCTTCTGGTTCGCCAATTCTGAGCGGATCGATGGAAATACACATGGAGCTTGCCGACAAGCTTGCCCAGTTTAAGAATAAAGAGGCCGTCCTGCTCTTTCCAACTGGATATAGCGTAAACGTCGGAGTCATTGCTGGCCTGATGCGCTCTGGGGACCTCATTGTGGCCGATCAATATGCACACGCTTCTCTGGTAGATGGAATGATCCTTTCGAAGGCAAACAGTCGCTTTTTTCGACATAACAAGGTAGACGACCTCGAGCGTAAGCTTAAGAAGTTTTCTGGAAAGAAGCTGGTGTTAGTGGAGGGAGTATACTCTATGGATGGCGATGTTGCCGTCTTGCCAGACATTGTGGACGTCTGCAAGCGCTATGACGCCCGCATTTTGATTGACGAGGCCCATTCAACCTTCATTTACGGAGAAAATGGCAGAGGTGTCGCAGAGCATTTTGGCCTGGAAGATGAAATAGACCTGCATGTGGGAACTTTCTCTAAAAGCCTAGGAGGGCAGGGAGGCTTCCTGGCTGGATCCCAGCAACTCATTAATTACCTAAGAGGCTTTTCCCGGTCGCGCTTCTTTTCATGCGGCCTCTCCCCCGTAGTCACAGCCGGAATCTTGAAGGCCTTGGAACTTTTTGAGGAGGAGCCTGAACTCAGAAAAGGACTATGGTCAAACGTCGATTTTATGCAAAAAACTCTGCGAGAGGCTGGGGTGCCTGTCGGCCAGTCTGAGTCACAAGTGGTTCCGATTCTGATCCAAGATGACGCCCGTATTTTCGAGGTAGGGGAAGACTTGCTAAACCAGGGCATTTACCTGAACCCCGTACAGTACCCAGCAGTGCCGAAGCACAAGTCGCGATTTAGGCTGTCCATCTCCTCTGCTCACTCGCGCCAAGAGTTGAGTGAAGCAGCCGAAATTATCAGCAGGGTCTTACAAAGGTATGGCATATGTCAGAATCAGCAGCAGGCCACTACTTCTTCAAAGAGGGGATAAGCTGTCTCTTTGAGATACCCACCGACAACGCCCGTCGGTTGCTCCCGAAGCACTTACAGCCAATTGAAAGGAGACCAGAGACCAGCGTGCTCTCCGTTTCAGCTTTTGATTTTCATGCGGGTGACGCTGGACAATATCAAGAGTTAGTTCTGTCCATTTTAGTCCCCCCTCTCGTCAAAAAAGGAGACCCCCTGCCCAAGGCCGCCCTTTATCCGTTTATGGTCGGCACAAGCACAGAATTAGGGCGAGACCAAGGGATTGAACGGTGGAAACTGCCTCATTTTCCACAGGACATAAACGTCACCTTCTTAGAAAACAACAGTAGCGTCAAACTAAAGGCCGAAGAGGGAGGGGCTCCCATACTCGAGCTAACGGTTACGCAGCACGTCTTCGACCAAACAGAATTACTATTCCATTCCTTCATGTCTGATTCCCAGGGGGACTTTAAGGCTGACATTACTATGCGGGGCGAACTTTACAGCGAACACGAGTTTGAGCTGGGCTCCCTCGTTCTGTTTGACCATGAAATGACCAGAGGGCTCGCAGTGGATGAGGTGGCCTGTAGCCCCTTTCGCGAGCAGTGGATGAGAAATGGAGTAGAGGTTTTTAGCCCCCTCCAGCCAGTCTAGCGTGGAACATACCCCCTGCCTCTTTTTGGAGCCTGCATATGTGTGACACTCGTCGCCCCTTCGTGCTATTCAACCCAGCTGCTGGCCGTGGACGAAGCAGCCTGAAAAGAATAAACATGTTTCTTGAGCTTCTTGGACAGCACCTGCCAAAATTTGATTACGTCGTAACCGAAAAGCCTGGCCAGGAGGCAGCCCTCGTCGACCAAGCGATCCAAAGCGGATTTAATTTTATTGTCGCGGTTGGCGGTGATGGTACGTGGAGCAACGTTGCCGATAGGATTCTGCGCTCGGGTAGGCCAGACCTGTTGTTCGGCATGCTAGCCTCAGGAACTGGAAACGATTTCGGCAGGAACTTTCAGATCGCTGTGGACAAAGCGGAAGAGGGCGTGCTGTCATTAGCGGGCGGAAAGGTTGCCCGTGTTGACGTGGGCAGGGTCGTCACTCCAGGAACCCCGGTTGGTCTTGCTCCAGACCACCAACCTATAGCGGGTCGCCATTTCCTAAATTTGGTGGGCTTTGGGTTCGATGTCGCGTGTATTGAAACAGCGGCCGAAGCGCTTTTTCTGCGTGGAGAACTCCTCTATAAAACGGCAGCCCTTAAAAATATTTTATTCTTTCCGGGCGTCGACATCGGGCTGGAGGGAGAAATGGAGCCCATCGATGGCAGGCATCTCATGGTGACCATTTCCAATGGGCCCTTCTTCGGGGGATCTTTTCCTATTGCTCCAAACGCCAGGCTAGACGACGCCTTGTTAGATGTTTGTGCGATAGGAGATGCTGGGCCCCTGAAGAGGATACAGCTCTTCGGGCTGGCTGCAAAGGGGAAGCATGTTGGCTCCTCCTTCGTCACAGAAAAAACTGGCAGAGCTTTCAGGGCCACCTTTAACCAGGCCCCCAAGTACGAGGTTGACGGAGAGGTGTGGCGGGCCGCAGGCCCAGAGGTGGCAGTAGAGGTCTTGCCAAAGGCCCTCAATATCATAGCCCCCTCCAACTTTTAAACCCCCCTCTGGCGCTGAAAAAGGTTGCCCCTGCACCCTACGGCCCCCTCGTTATCCTTCTAGTTTAGCGCTATCGGGTGAGAGGGGGCCAACAACCCTTTATCCTCTTTCTGGTCATATTGACAAACAAAGGTTATAAGTCTATTCCAACTCATCTAATGAGACGAGATTGGGGGAGCATGCTTTTACTGGCACATTCGATCAAGGTGACAACAACCCCTGCCTTTTGGGCGGGGGCTTACTGATGGGCCCCCCAATTCTTGCGCTACTGGCCCTGGGGCTTTTTGTTGGCTGGTTGTGGCTGCGCAAGCCTTATCAGCCAGCCCTTCCTAGGGCTATTGCGAGCCCAGAATCCCTTCCTGGCTTTGTGCAACCCTCTGGCGACTCCATAGGAACACTAGTGGTCGGCCCAGACCGTTGTGTTCTCGGCTGCAATGACGCCTTTTGTTCTTTTTTCGACACGACACAAAAAGAGCTAGAGGGAAGGCGCATCACAACCCTTTTCAGGCGGTCGCTAGCAGGCCATGTTCACCAGCCAGAGCTGTTGGAACATAGCCTCCTTCAGGAACCAGGAGTCTCTGGCAAGGGCTCGCCACTGGCACTCACTGTCTCTACTGCTGGCCGCAAGAGGCCCCTGCAGCTTCTCCATACCACTGCAGCCTTTGACGAAGGTGTGTTACAAGGGACGCGGGTTGAATATTTTATAAATATAAGTGAAATATCAGAGCAAGCCCCCGGCCTTAGGGTTAGGCCGCCCCAGGGCGATGCCCTTCCAGCCAGAAGGACACAACCAGGCGACCACACGAACAGTGACGATCTCCCCGTCATTCGCGTAGACTCGAACTTATGCCTAGCCTCACTAAACTCCTCCGCAAGGTCCTTGCTGGCAGAAGAAGAGGAAGGCCCACTCCTTGGATCCTCACTTTCTTCTTGCGATGGCTGGCTTGGAGACACCAGCCTCTTAGCAGAAATCCGAAAGGCACTTAGAGGCGGAGGAATTTCTCAGATAAGACGCCAGCTAGGGCCAGACGGGGGCTGGGTAGACATCTCTATTGCGCCAGCTGGTGACGGTGCCCTCCTCGCCCTGCAAAAAAACATTGCCCGGACCGCGGTTTCGTCGCCTGTCGCTCCCCCACAAAAACAGGGTGAGCTTTTTGCCAAGCTGTCCCTCAGCGCGGCAGCGCGGACCACAAAGAGCCCTGGCCGCAGTGAGCCGCCAACCCGTCGACAGCGGACGACAGAACAAACAGAGTTCTTTTTCCAGCCACCGCCCAGCAACCCCCACTAGCGCGACTAGTGACGGCTCAAGCTCAACTGAAAGTGCGGTCCTACGAGCTAGACTCTTATGGACACGTCAATCACGCCGTTTATCTAAACTATTTCGAAGCCGCTCGCTTTGAAGCCATGGAAGCCCATGGCCTTTCTCGCAGAACTATGTTTGAGAGAGGCCTTAAGATATACGTAGTGCGCATTGAGGTGGACTACCTTTCACAGGTCTTTTTTGGCGACACCTTGACCATAGAAACCAGGTTTGAGAAGCTACGCCGCTCCAGCTTTTCTTTCCAACAAAGCGCTTTGGCCGTGTCGCCCGAGAGGGCCCCTGGCTCGACCGTAGTAGCCAGGGCTAGTGTACGGGCCGTCTGGGTGTCCAGCGAAGACGGATCCCCTTGTCAGATTCCAGCGGAGATAATAAACGGCCACCGCCAGACGAAAATATAGGAGACAGTAATGGACGAGACCGAACAGCTACAACACCTTCTTTTGAGGCGCTCTGTAAAAACGGGAAACTTCACCCTTGCAAGCGGGGCCAAGTCTTCCTATTACGTTGACGCCAGGCGCACCACTATGACGGCCGAGGGCCAGGCCTTGGTCGGCAAGGTTTGCTACGACCGGATCACTGAAGCTGGCTGGCGGGCCACCCACGTCGGTGGCCTCACCCTCGGTGCTGACCCTATAGCCTATGCCATCGCCCACCATTCTTATGCGGGCACGAGGCCTTCACTAGACGGACTCACAGTCCGAAAGGAGCCTAAAGGACACGGAACAGGGCGCCAGATTGAAGGAGGGCCTCCTGCGGGCTCCAAGGTGGTCCTATTAGAGGACATTGTCACGACGGGAAAAAGCGCTTTCCTGGCCATAGCGGCCTTAGAAAAAGCGTCAATGGACATAGTCGGTGTGCTGTGCCTCGTTGATAGAGAAGAAGGTGGACGAGCAAGGCTAGAAGACTATGGCCTACCCTTCATTTCGGTCTTTACTAAAACCCACTTACTCCATCACAAGTTCCTGGCGGACGCCTCTATAAACGAAGTTGATTGACCTCGTTTAATCTTCAGTCGACCAGCCTGAGTGGCATAACAAGACAGACATAGTCTTTTTGCCCCTGGTCAGCGTCCTTGGGGTCTGGCTCTATTGTAGCCGCTTTTTCTGGTGCCTTGAATGTCATTTTTACTGATTCAGTAGGCATGTATTTCAATACTTCTAGGAAGTACGAGGCATTAAATCCTATTTCTAAGCCTTCTCCCTCATAGCTCTCCAGCGGTAGCTCGTCACTTCCCTCTCCCAGGTCAGGCGTCAAGACGCTTAGGTGAACACTGCCTTCGCCCTTGTCCGAGACATTGAACGCCATCCTGATTCTGCGAGTTTGATCGCTTGCTACCACCGCCATCCTTCTCAAGGCTGACGCTAGTCCATTTTTTTCTACAAGAGCGACCTTGTCGTTGTCTTTAGGTAACACCTGTTCATAATTCGGATATGTACCGTCAATCAACCTCGTATATACTTCGGTATCTTTGGTTCGAAAACCTAGGTGGTTTCCACTATTAGAAACCTCTATGTCATCTGATGACTCAAACAGTCTTTGTACTTGCTGCAAGGCCAACGGGGGGACTATAAAGTCTTCATTGGGTGCATCTTCTACCTTAGCTGGAACTCCCATTCTAGCCAGCCTATGGCCGTTAGTGGCTACCATCCGCATTTGTCCATCCCTAAGTTCCCACAAGACTCCATTTAAAATAGGCCTACTTTCTTCCGTTGAGACCGCAAAAGACGTGTTCTTAATTAATGCATGAAGGTCGGCTCCTTTTACCTTCCATGCAGAACTAAAATCTACCTCTGGAAGTTCTGGAAATTCGTGGGAAGGCATACCGTTCAGCTTGAAATTACTTTTTCCGCAAGCCAGCTCCAGTTGATCACCTCTAGAAGTCATACCTATCATTTGGTCTGGTAGTTCTTTCACTATTTCCTGAAGCTTTTTCCCGGGAGCCGTTAGGTCACCAGGAGCTTTTACTTCTGCAGGAACCCATTTCTTAATCACTACATCCAGGTCAGTGCCTACCATCCACACTCCGTCACTAACCGCATCAAAAAATATATTAGACAGTACTGGTAGGGTTGTTTTAGATGGAATTCCTGCAGACACTGCTGTCAGTCCGTTGTGAAAATTCTGTCTGGTGATTATACAGTCCATCCAGCCTCCAGAAGGTTGATTGAGAGTAGTTATCTACAATACATGCTTATACTAAATAACACTATAGAATAAATATAGTAGTAGTAGTAATCACGTTTTTGTTGAAAACATGGTTTTCATTATATAAACACTCGTTGAGCAGGAGTAACCGGGTGTAGAAAAATTGTGGAAAACATGGATAAGACCGCAGAACTGGAAAAATTGTGGAAAACATGTGGCCTTTTCCACTTAGGTTGTTGATAAGATTAATGTTCTCCCAGCTCTTCTTCGAGGGCCTCTACAATACGCCTAAAGGTGGCATCGATTTCTAGCGTTTCTTCAACCCTCCTTATCGAATGAATAACCGTCGAGTGGTCCCTTCCTCCGAAAACCTTTCCAATAGATACGAGGGGATAGTCCAAAAGGGTTTTTATCAAATACATAGCTACCTGACGGGGAATAGTAAGGTTTTTACTGCGCCTTTTGGAGGCCAGAGCCTCCTCGCTGACCCGCCATCGCAGGGCAACAACTTCACGTATTCTTTCGGGGGTAAGGAGGCCTCCAGCAGAGCCAGGCCCATATCCAAACGTGCCTCTCAACGCTGTACGCGCCAGGTCCACAGTAATGCTCTTCTTGGAAATAGACGAAAAAGCCATCAGCTTGATTAAGGCGCCCTCTAGTTCTCGTATAGATGAGGTGCAGGAACGGGCAACAAAGTCTCTGACTTGGTCGTCAAGGTCCAGCCCTTCGTCTTCAGACTTCTTTTTTAGAATGGCCAGTCTTGTTTCATAGTCTGGTAGCTTGATGTCTGTCACAAGGCCCCAGGCAAAACGAGAAACCAGCCTTTCCTCCAGTCCGGGGATTTCTTTGGGCGGCCTGTCGCTTGTTAGCACAATCTGTTTTTTTGCGTCGTAAAGGGTGTTGAAGGTATGAAAAAACTCCTCTTGGGTACGCTCCTTTCCCTTAAGAAACTGGACGTCGTCAACTAGAAGTATATCCTTTGCCCGATAACGAGCCCTGAACCGCGCGGTGGTGCCCTCTTGAATGGATACGATGAGGTCGTTGGTAAACTGTTCGGTGGTTACATATGAAACTTTAGCCAGGCGGTTCTGAGCTAAAACTTCGTTCCCAATGGCGTGCATCAAGTGTGTTTTCCCCAGGCCAACACCACCGTATAGGAAGAGTGGGTTATACATCCGAGAGGGGTTGGCGGCCACTGCCTTGCAGGCAGCGGTAGCGAGCTGGTTGTCGTTTCCCACAACAAACCGAGAAAAAAGATACCTATCGTTGAGGGCGGGATCACTTTCACGAGACCCTAGGTTTTGACGAGAAAAAAGAGAAGGCTCTTCTGGCGGTGACGGCGCCAGTGTTGGTAGGGGGGGAGAAGTAGAGCGTGACTGAAACTGAAGTTGCACAGGCCTTCCCAGGATCACTTCTGTGGCTTCGGTCAGCGCTCGGCTATACTTATCGCCAATCCACTCAACATGAAACTGGCTGGCAACTTCGACAACAAGCTCTGTGTCAGTTAGGCTTTGGGCGGAGGTGTCTGCAAGCCAAGTTCTATAGGTCTGCTCCTGAATCTGTGAGCGGGCACTTTCTAGAACCCTTGACCACAGCTCTTCGGCCGTAAACTCCATAGGCTTCCTTATAGCAGAAAAATGAATGTTGCCATGATCCTTAGCTTGTTGCTGGCCAACCACGCTAGAATCGAAAGGCAAAAAAGTCAATTTCCCGGTGGTTTTGGTTGCGCTAGGCTTGACCCGTACCAACAGTCTCAAATATCTTCCCTAGCTAAACTTTAAAAGCTTCATAAGAAAAAAAGGCCCCAACCCCATGAAACCCACATACAGACCCCGCAATCGGAAGCGGGTCAATAAGCACGGTTTTCGGAAACGCATGAAAACCCGTGGAGGCAGACAAACTCTAGCCCGAAGACGGTCTCGAGGTCGCTCTCGGCTGGTTGTAAAGATCGGCTCCAAATAGAACATCTTATATGAGCCGGACTGCAACTGGGCGTTTGCCAGGAAACGAAGGCCCTACCTCCCTGCTCTTTACTGCTGGCGACAGAATAACTAAAACTGCAGAAATCAGAAGATTGCTAGTAGCCAGGTCACTAAAAGAGAGAACGATAGCACTAGAAGTCTTGGCGGCAAGCTCGCTAAGCGACAGGCCTCGAATAGGGATTATAGTTCCGAAGTATGGGAAAAATAGTGTCCAAAGGAACCTAGTCAAAAGAAGGCTGAAGGAGATAGCAAGAACAAGCCTGTTGCCAAGGCTAAAAACCAACAATAAAAGGCTGGATATATTGATTAGGGCCAAGAAACAAGCATACGGGAGAGGGTTTTCTGGCTTAAGCACGGAGGCCAAAAAAACTCTGGAGAAGATATGTTCCAGCGAATGATCTTGGGGGCCATTAGATTCTACCAGCGAGGAATATCACCCTTGTTAGGTCCTTCTTGTCGGTTTGAGCCAAGCTGTTCGGAGTACGCCAGACAGGCCGTTGAAACACATGGCCCTGCAAGGGGAATATTCTTGGGCACAAGAAGGCTTTTGCGTTGCCACCCCCTCAGCCGGAAATACGGACCAGACCCGGTCCCGCCAGCAAGAGGCTAAAAACATGAACCAACAGTCAAGATTCCTTTTAGCAATCAGCCTGATGATTTTGGTACTGGTAGCGACCAACCTCCTGTTCCCACCGGTACCTCCCGAAAGCCCCACAGACGTAGGCCTAGAGCGGACCGACATACCACCTGAGGTTGGGGCTGAGAACTTCCTTCAAGAGCCTGTTCTCACAGAACAAGAGCCCTCAGCGCGAGAAGCAGAAGCCCTGTTCGAGCCCTCACAGAGTGGCCCAGAAGAGCTAGTCGTCGTTGAAGTAGCCGGACCCCTGTACAGTATGAAGTTCAACACTGTCGGGGCGAGACTCGAGTCGGTTCAGCTGTTGGAGTTCACCAACTTTCAAGAAGAAGGCAATGCTGCAGTGGAGCTTTTGCCCCAAGAAGGCCCAGGAGCCCTGGGGGCAAAAGTAGAGCTTCCTGGGGGTGAGTTGGACCTGACGGGCGTGACATACCAAGTATTCCCCCACGAAGGAATAACGCTAGAAAAAGGCGGACCCCCTCAGACCCTGACATTTAGCTACAGACACCCCTCAGGGGCATTTTCTATAACGACGGCCTATCTTTTTGATCCGTCTTCTTACGAGGTGTCCGTGAACACAACAATGGTTGGCCCAGGAGTAGACAGAGGCTTGCTGACGACAGAAATGGGCCATGGATTGGCATATAATGAAAGGAGGCTGGCCGAGGAGTCCCGAGTGCTTGGATATGCTGCTAAGCACAATTCGGAGGGAATACAATCAGAATACTTCAGGAAAATAGATGAGGAAGGCTACCACGAGGGTCCATTTGAGTGGCTGGCCCTGAAAAGTAAATACTTTATTTTCGCTATTCTGCCAGGCTCGGGTGAAGCTGGGGCTCAGGACTATCTAGGGGCGATTTCATTGGCACCGGCCTCAGGAGAGGATCAGGCTGCGGTGTCGGTGGCACAGGGGGTTTCTAGCAACGGGACAGTTGAACACAGGCTCTTTTTAGGTCCACAGAACAGGCCTCTGCTGGCCGCTTATGAGAATGAACTGGAAGAAGCAAATCCCTATGGCTATAGGTGGATGCGAGTAGTTGTACGTCCCGTGGTGGCTGTGGTTTTAGGTCTCCTGAATTTTCTCCATACAAACCTAAATTTGGGTTACGGTTGGGTTTTAATGATCTTTGGGGTCTTGATGCGGATCCTTCTTTTCCCTGTTAACCAAAGGGCGATGAGGGCCCAGATGAAAAACATGGCCGTGCAGCCTCTTCTTCAAGAAATACAGAAAAAATATAAAGACCAGCCAGAAAAGCTTCAGAAAGAGATGATGAAGCTTTATAAAGACCATGGCTTTAATCCGATGGCTGGTTGCTTGCCAATGCTCCTGCCTTGGCCAGTACTAATCACCCTTTTCTTTGTGTTTCAAAACACTATCCAACTGAGAGGGGAAAGCTTTCTTTGGCTGCCCAACCTGTCCGCTGCCGATCCCCTGTATATCCTTCCAGTGGTAATGGGTCTATCCATGTTTCTGTTACAGTGGATCTCGTTGCGATCAATGCCGACCCCAAATCCACAAATGAAAATAATGATGTGGCTTATGCCTATAATGATGACGGCCATCTTTTTAAATTTTGCCTCAGGCCTGAATCTGTACTATGCAACTGCAAATATTGCCACGATTCCACAACAATACCTTATAGCCAAGGAGCGCAAGGCGCTCAAAGAGGGCCCGCCTACTAGCCAGCTATGACGGTAGAAAGCGACCCCAAGGAGAAAGGAGCTGAGATCGTGGGTCCAGGGGAAGGTCAGCCCAGTGGCCTGAAGGTAGACACGATAGTAGCAAAGGCCACCGCTAGTGGCCCCGGGGCAGTAGCGGTCATTCGTATGTCTGGAGCTCGGGCCCTGGAAATAGTCCAGCGTCTTGTGTCGAGGGACACCAATTCCATCGAAGACCGGGTAGCTACCCTTGTTTTGCTTAGAGATCCGTCCGACCAACAAGTGCAGGACAGGGTTCTAGTCACACTCTTTAGAAGGCCAAACAGCTACACGGGAGAGGACGTCGCTGAATTCGCATGCCACGGAGGGTCCTTTGTGCCCGAGCTGGTGCTACAGGCCTGCCTAAACTGTGGTGCTAGAAAAGCAGAAGCTGGAGAGTTTACGAGAAGGGCAGTGTTGAACGGGAAGCTGGACCTAATCCAGGCCGAAGCTATTCTGAGCCTGGTGGAGTCTACGAGTCAGGCTGCACATGAGGCTGCAGTCTTTCAGCTTGAAAAGGGGCTGACTAATGCCATTGAGGGGGTTAGAAAAGAAATAATCGAGCTACAGGCTTCTCTCGCAAGCCACATAGACTTTCCAGAAGAAGATGAGGGGCCTGTCAGTGTGGCAGACATCATAGAAAAAGCTGGGCACATGAAGCAAGCGTTGACAAAGCTTCTAGAGACCGCCCCGGAGGGAGAGCTTTTGAAAGAGGGGGCACTAGTAGTGTTGGCCGGACCCCCAAACTCTGGTAAGTCGAGTCTGTACAACAAGTTACTGGGCCAACAACGTGCCATTGTGTCGGACATTCCCGGAACGACACGTGACGCGCTCGAGGCTTCTATTTCCCTGGGAGGCTTTCCCTTTCGAATAGTTGACACAGCAGGTATCCGGCCTTCTTCAGAGGCTTTGGAGCAGCTAGGAATTGAAGTCGCTAAAGGTCACCTCAAGAAGGCGAACCTGGTGCTTTTCTGCATAGAAGGCCAGTCGGAGATAGGGACAGACGCCAAGCAGTTTGTGCAAGAAATGAAAGGTACACCAGTAGTTGTTTTGCGGACAAAAATGGATCTCGTAAGCCCCGCTGAACAAAGGGTATCAGAAGACCTAGGCTTCGTTACAGCTGCAACGTTGTGGATTTCTAGCCAAGACAACACTGGGATTCCCGAGCTACGACAATTACTTCCGAGCTTGGTTTACGCTGGCTTGGTTAAGTCAGGCGTGTCTGTTCCACTGCTATTGCAGGAGAGACAAAGAAAAGCTGCTAACGAAGCAAAAAGGTGCGTAGAGGCGTTTCTGGCTGATGCGGCCACAGGAGTGCCCCTAGAGATGGCTTGTGCGCAGCTACAATTGGCGGAAAATTATTTGGAAGAACTTACGGGAACGGTGGCGCTAGAGGAGGTGCTAGACGCCCTTTTTGCTTCGTTCTGCATAGGGAAATAAATGAAAGAAAAATACGATGTCATTGTTGTAGGTGGTGGACACGCTGGCACGGAGGCCGCCGCCGCTTCTGCCCGGCTCGGCGCTGCTACGCTAATCGTCACTCCGGATCTCGAAAGGATAGGGCAAATGAGCTGTAATCCTGCCATCGGTGGAATTGCTAAAGGCATGGTGGTTAGAGAGGTAGATGCTCTCGGTGGGGTCATGGGCCGGGCAACCGACGCCTCTAGAATTCAGTTTCGCATGCTTAACCGATCCAAGGGTCCAGCAGTCTGGAGTCCGCGGGCGCAGTGTGATAGAGGGATGTACCCCCGAAAGATCAGAAGCATCCTTGATGAATTGCCAACCCTTACACTTTTCCAGGATATGGTGACAGGGTTGTTGGAAGAGGAAGGCAGAATATCAGGGATTGTGATGAGGTCGGGCGTCAGGGTGAAGGCAGGGGCAGTGATAATAACGGCTGGGACTTTCCTGCGGGGTAAAATTCACATGGGCAAGGGCGGAGAAGAGGGGGGGCGTGCCGGAGAAGGTCCCGCCCTAGAGCTTGCGGGGGCCCTGGAAGAAAAAGGCCTGGAAGTTTCAAGATTCAAGACAGGAACACCACCTAGGATTGATGGAAGAAGCGTAGACTTCTCCCAGACGGAAAGACAGGATGGGGACCCTGAGCAGTTTAGGTTTTCCGCTTATGTTAAAGAGAAGGTGCCTGAACAGCGGCCATGTTGGATTACTTGGACTGGCCGCGACCTAAAGGCGGTTGTCCAAGAAAACCTAGAGAAAAGCGCGCTATACGGAGGGATTATTTCGGGGCAAGGCCCAAGGTATTGTCCCTCAATTGAAGACAAGGTGGCTAGGTTTCCCAAGGCGGAGCGACACCAGGTGTTCCTCGAACCAGAGGGCCTGGAAACAGAGGAGCTATATGTTAACGGGCTGTCTACGTCTCTTCCCCCGGAAATCCAAAGCAGGTTCCTTCAAACCATCCCAGGCCTCCAGAGGGCGGTTATTACGAAAATGGGTTATGCAGTCGAATACGACTATTTCCCGCCACACCAGTTGCGTCATACCTTGGAGGTCAAAGAATTCCCAGGGCTGTATTTTGCTGGACAGATAAACGGAACAACAGGGTACGAGGAAGCGGCTGGCCAAGGCCTTATGGCAGGGGCAAATGCAGCCCTCAAGATTTTGGGCCGGGAGCCTCTCGTGCTAGAGCGCCACGAGGCATACATAGGAGTACTTATTGACGACCTTGTTACAAAGGGGGTTGATGAACCCTACAGGCTGTTCACTTCGAGGGCGGAGTTCAGGCTAAGGCTAAGGCAGGACAACGCCTACAGGCGGCTAGGCCCGCTGGCAATAGACGCAGGACTGCTTACTACAGAGCAGGAAAAGGCTTTTCAAGAGAGAGAAAAAAGACACAAGGCTATTAAGGCGTGGTTTGAAGAGACCTCTGTTAGCCCTGAACAGCTCAACCCGATCCTCAAGGAAGGCGGGCCGGAAACAATTAAAAAAACCGCAAGGGCAGACAAGCTCCTTAGGAGGCCAGGCATTTCCGCAAAAGACTTGGCCCGGGCAGGCGAAGCGGTCTTTTTTGAGGAGCATGAGATAGACGCACTGGCAGCGGTTGAGATGGAAATAAAGTATAAGGGGTATGTTGACATAGAAGAGGAAAGGGTGAAAACCCTGAGGAAGCAGGCCGCCTTTAGTTTACACGCTCAGCTTCCCTATCATCAATTCCAAAGCTTGTCAACGGAAGCCAGGGAGAAGCTCAGTAAGGTGAGGCCTTCGTCCCTCGCACAAGCAGGCCGCATACCAGGCGTTTCGCCAGCTGACCTGCAAAACTTGATCATGGAGGTCCGGCGACTAAGAAGTGAGGCCCAACAGCGACCCTAGGGCTCGGCGCGCAAACATCTGACAGCCCTGTTTCACGTGAAACAGCCTCCATGGGTTTTCTCCGTGGCGTTTCGCCCTTATTATAACCTACGACAACAACGGTCTCGAAAACCCTGGAGCGCTTTAGAACGATGTCGCGTATTATTGCGGTGGCCAACCAAAAAGGAGGCGTGGGCAAGACCACGACCGCCATAAACCTAGGGGCTTCCTTGGCGGCAGCCGGAGAGAGAACCCTCGTTGTAGACTTGGACCCACAGGGAAATGCGACGAGCGGGCTTGGCCTTGAGGCGGAAACAGCCCAGCCCTCGGTTTATGACGCCCTGGTGGGAAGCTGTGAGCTTGAAGAGGTGGTACATAAAGAGGCACACTTTCCAATGCTGGACGTCATTCCTAGTACGCCCGACCTGGTTGGCGCAGAGATAGAGCTAGTGGGGCTCCTGAGCAGGGAGACGGTTCTAAAGAGGGGGCTGTCAGCGCTAAAAGGCTCCTATAGCTATGTCCTCGTTGACTGCCCCCCTTCCCTGGGCTTGCTGACCTTAAACGCCCTGGTGGCGGCCCAGTCTATCTTAATTCCTATTCAGTGTGAGTTTTATGCCTTAGGGGGGCTGACCCAATTGCTCGACACCGTAAAGCGGGTTCAGCAGTCTTTAAACTCTGGCTTGAAGATAGAGGGGGTGTTGCTGACCATGTTAGACGGCAGGCTCAACTTGGCCAGACAGGTGGAAGAAGAGGCTCGCAAGTATTTTGAGGCAAAAGTCTATCGGACGCACATTCCTAGGAACGTGCGCTTGGCAGAGGCTCCTTCTTTTGGGAAGCCAATTCTTTGTTATGACGAGCTTTCCCAGGGGGCCCAGAGCTATGTGGCTCTGGCAGAAGAGATGATGGGGCAGCACTTCGGGCGGGGCGGGACAAATTCATGATGGTGACTAAACAAGAGAGGCTATGGCGTGGAAAAGTTGCAGACTAAAGGCCAGGAGGCGAGGCTGGGAAAGGGCTTGGGGGCATTGCTAGGGGATTATATTGACGAGGGCCGGCCGGCCGTGGCCCCTACGATGCCCCTGGAAGACATTGTTCCCAATCCAAATCAGCCGAGAAAAGAGTTTCCCCCAGCAGCCCTTGAGGAGCTGGCTTCCTCAATAAGGGAAAACGGACTTCTACAGCCCTTGCTGGTTCGTCCGCATCCAAATCAGCCGGGAAAGTGTGAGCTGGTTGCGGGAGAGAGGCGACTGAGGGCTGTCAGGTCTTTGGGGTGGGACGAAGTGCCTGCAATTAAGAGGGAGGTAGGAGACGACAGCCTGCTTGTCCTGGCCTTGGTAGAAAACATACAAAGGGAGGACCTTGGGGTGATGGAAGAGGCTGAAGGATATAGAGTCCTCGCAGAAGACATGGGGATGACCCATTCGGAAATAGCGGGCATGGTTGGCAAAGCAAGAACTACGGTGGCAAATGCGCTGCGTTTGTTGGGCTTGCCTCCCGCCGTAAAGAAATACTTGGAGGCAGGGGAACTTACTGCAGGCCACGCAAGAGCCCTGCTGATGGCAGAAAGCCAGAACAGGGCGGCGGCATTGGCGGGAAGAGTAGTAAGAGAGGGGTGGTCTGTGAGGCGAACAGAGAAAGAGGCGAGAGCAGCGATAGTGCCCCCTCCAACAAACAAGGGCTCTGGGGGTAAAGAAGGCCTTTCTCCGGTGCTTAGGGCCTTTCAAGAAGAATTAAGGGTCAGCCTAGAAGCAAGAGTCAAGGTGTCAGTCAGGGGCAGGTCGTCGGGGGTAATAGAGGTGCCTTTTTACAGCGAAGAGGACTTTGATCGGGTTTTTGGCTTGCTAACCGGAAAAGATGCTGAAGGGGTTGTGTCCTAGGCGACTGCTCGGGACACAGTTGTATATACACCGGTAGTGTTAAACGCAGACAAACGGGGAGGAGTCGGTTGTTAAGGGACTGCAGAGCTAAATGAAGCTACAGGGGATTGTTGAATACTTGGACGGATACCTAGACACGGAAGGGTTTTCTGACTTTGAGGGTGCAGAGAATGGGCTACAAGTTGGGGGTCCGGATCAGATAGAACGATTATACACAGCTGTTGACGCTAGCGAAGAGGTCATAAACCTTTGTATGAGGGGTGGCCCCGGGCTGCTTCTGGTGCATCACGGGTTGTTTTGGGGTGAAGGCCGCAGTATCACGGGTCCTTTGCTTAGGAAGGTTTCTGCCCTGATAGGTGGGAATGTCGCGCTGTATTCAGCCCATCTGCCACTAGATGCCCATATAGAAGTGGGGAACAGTATGGTTCTCGTGAAGCAGCTTGGCCTAGAGCCAAAGGGAAGGTTTGGAGAGGCAATGGGCCAGGACGTTGGGTGGTGGTGCAGTACTAACATCAAAAGAAAAGAGCTTTTGCAGATAGTTAGTGGCGTAGTTGGTGGTGATGCTAGGCTGGTGGCCGGGGGCTCCAGCAACACCGAACGGGTTGGTGTCGTCACGGGCTCTGCCGGAAGCATGATTAAACAGGCCGCAAAAAATGGGATTGACACACTGATTACGGGAGAGGGCTCGCACCCCAATTACCATGATGCCATAGAATTGGGCGTCAACGTTATATATGCTGGCCATTATGCAACTGAAACGTGGGGCGTGAATGCACTAGGAGACCATTTGGCGAAGAGGTTTGCCTTGAGTACAGAGTTCATAGATGTGCCCACGGGGTTCTAGAGGTAAAGTGCCCGCCGGACTAGGTACACAACCACAAGGGTGAGGAGAGTTATAGAAATGGGAAGAAAATTGTTGCTGTTGTTGGCCTGTATGCTATTAGGACAGGGCGGGCTGGAACTGTTTGCTCAAGGGATACCCACCCCCAAGGAGCATTTCGGATTTGAAATGGGAGCTGAGAGGAAGCTGGCTAACTGGACCACTCTGACTGGGTTTTATGAGGAGTTGGCTAGCTCGAGCCGGCGCGTCAGGGTCGATACGCTGGGCACAAGCACGAGAGGTCGTCCATTTATTATGGTGACGGTTTCTAGCGAAGAGAACCTGTCACGCATAGACGAACTGCACCAGATACAAATGAAACTTGCGGACCCGAGACAAGTAAGCTCAGCCTCCGAGTTAGAGGAGCTATACGAAAAAGGGAAAACTATAGTTTTAATTACACACCAAATTCATGCAACAGAAGTGGGTGGCGCTCAAACAGCGGCACGCTTACTGCACAGGTTGGCTTCATCCAATAGTGAAAAGACTAGAGAGATCTTAGACAACGTGATCCTCTTGGACATTCCTTCTTTGAATCCAGACGGGACTGAGTGGATAGCTGACTGGTATATGCAGAGCGTGGGGACAGAGATGGAAGGTGGCCCAATGCCCTGGCTTTATCATTACTACGTGGGTCACGACAACAATAGAGACTGGTATGCCTTCACGCAGAAAGAAACAGAATTGACCGTGACGGGTGCCCACAATAAATGGCATCCACACATTGTGCACGACATTCATCAGATGGGAGGCAGGGGGGCCAGGATTATGTTTCCTCCTTATATTGATCCGATAGAGCGCAATGTCGATCCCGGCCTGGTGACGGCGGTAAACATGCTGGGCTCTTATATGGCTGCCGAACTGACTGCCCAGGGCAAAAAAGGAGTTGTAACTAGCGCGATCTACGACGGCTTTTCTCCGGCGAGATCTTACCAGCATTATCACGGTGGGGCACGGATCCTTTCAGAAACTGCGTCTGCTAGAATGGCAACAACTTTGGAGGTTCCGCCAGGGGTCATAGGTGGCGGAAGGGAATATGACGCGGCGTCTGCTAGCGCAAACTACCCAGACCCATGGCGGGGAGGGGTGTGGGGATTACCCGACATTGTTGAATACATGGACGCGGGAGCTATGGCGCTGCTTACTAACGCAGCCAAGAATAGACGATACTGGCTGGAAAACTTCTATAAAGTGAATGCAAGAGCTGTGGAGGGCTGGGAAGAATGGCCAGAAGCATGGGTGATACCTGGAAACCAGGACAATGAGACAGGGATGAGCTATGTGCTCAGAATCTTAAGGATGGGCGATGTGGAGGTCTATGAAACCGAGACGCCGATTAGAGGGGATGGACAGGTCTTTCCAGCAGGAAGCTATGTAATACCAATGAAACAGCCTTACGCTTCTTTCGCGCAGACATTGTTGGAAGTCCAGCAGTATCCTGACCTGAGGGAGTTCGAGGGAGGTCCACCAAAAAGACCTTATGATGTGACTGCGCATACTTTGCCATATCTAATGGCAATCGATGCTTTTGCCATCGACCATGTCGAGAGCTCTATAAGATCAGTCGTGGCTACGGGTGTGATTGAAACGCCCCCGTTGAATTTTCAGTTGCCAGAAGAGTTCACGGGCGATGCAGTTCCTAAAGTAGGGCTATATAAGTCCGCCCAGGAGCCCATGGAAGCTGGTTGGACCCGGTGGATGTTTGATCAGCACGCACTCCAATATGATACGCTCAAGGACCAAAGAGCTAGAAAGGGATCTCTGATCCAAGACTACGATGTGATTGTGTTCCAAGACCAAAGCAGGGAGTCTATAGAGCGGGGTCACAGGGCAGGATCAGTGCCGGAGCCGTATGTAGGAGGTCTCGGGGAAGAGGGGGTTGCGGCCATAGAGAGCTTCGTTAGAGAGGGGGGCAGGGTCATAGCTATCGAGGAATCTACGGAGTTTATTATAGAACTTTTGGGACTGGAGATATCCAACTCCGTTTCTAGGCTTGATCCCACCATGTTTTATGTGCCAGGCTCGATCTTAGAGCTTGACCTTGATGTGGAGAGCCACCTTAACAAAGGCCTAGGGGGTTCGGCAAAAGCTTGGTACTGGAGTAGCAGTCGGGCTTTTGACGTCTTGGAGACCGGAGCTAGGGTTACAGCACGCTATGGGAAGGGTAACCCTCTGCGTTCTGGCTGGCTGTTGGGTCCAGAGTTCCTGGCGGGCAAGCCCGCTGTTGTAGAGGTTCCAGTTGGAAGGGGTTCGGCAGTCCTTGTGGGGTTTCAGCCAAACTACAGGTCTCAGTCGGTAGCTACGTGGCCGATGCTCTTCAATGCAATGATGCCGGCTGGAACAGGAAGGCCTGCCAGCGAAGAGGGGAGAGACCAATGAGCTGTTCTCATTGTGGAGCTGAGAGCGCGGAAGGAAATTTTTGTTCTCATTGTGGGGAAAGGCTAACTCCGGTAGCCTGTCAGGCATGCGGACAGCTGCCTCCCCTTGGCTCGACCTACTGTACACATTGTGGAGAACTGATGGAGGGTTCCCTGGCAGGCGGCTTTGCCGGCCTGCCGGACAAGAGGCAAAAAACCTTGGTCTGGGGTCTGGCAGGAACAGGGCTAGCGGCAGCCATTCTTTTTGTTGCTTGGCCAGTCTATAGCCCAGGCGAGTCAGGCTCAGCAGCAAGACCCCCTTCCCCCTTGGCCACGGGGGCCTCTTCGGTGGATCTTTCCTCGATGACACCCAGAGAGGCAGCTGACCGCTTGTTCAACAGGGTGATGGCTGCTGTGGAGCAGGATGATTCAGAAGAAGTGGTTCAGTTCTTGCCTATGGCTATCAGAGCCTATGAGATGGCCGAGCCCCTTGATTTAGACGGGAAGTTCCATCTAGCAGTCCTGCGGATGGAGGGAGCCTTGACGGAGGAAGGCCTGAGCGCGGCGGAAGAAATTCTGGCCGTCTCTCCCAACCACTTGCTCGGCTTAGGGGTTGCGGCGGATGCAGCCTTGGCTCTCGGGGACACCGCAACGGCACAGAGATACTATAGACGCTGGCTGGATGTCTATGAAGGCGAGATAGAGAGGGATCTTCCAGAGTATCTGAACCACGAACGCATGTTGCCAGACATGGAATCAAGGGCTAGGACCCACGTCAACTAAGGCCAAGGAGGGGCGTACGGAGAGGAGGGTACGTAGCAGCCCTGCCCGGGGCTGTCGCCACAAGATGTATATACAACTATTTGGGGGTTGTGGTCTATGGCTGGAGTAGTTTGTTTATATATGGAGCTGTGTTCACTCTAGGATATGGGCATGTGAAGTTTTTATTAACTCTTCAGACAAGGCAACTCGGTTGAACCAGAAGCAGGCTGGATATTTTCCCGGAAAGAAGGATAATGGTCTGGTTAAGCCTAAGGGAAAATGGGAAATACCGGCTCACGAGGGCTTAGAGACTGTAGCAATAAGAGACCGGAAGCCACGATGGTTGAAGGTTCGGTCGCCTGGAGGAAAAGAGTTTTTGAGGCTTAAGAAGTTAATGCGCACGCAGTCCCTGCACACTGTTTGTGAAGAAGCTGGATGCCCAAATATAGGCGAGTGTTGGGAGGCAGGAACCGCTACGTTCATGATACTGGGAGACGTCTGCACGAGGGCTTGCAAGTATTGTGCGGTGGCCCATGGGATGCCGGACAAGCTGGATACAGACGAGCCCCGAAGGGTTGCGGAAACCGTCGAAGCCATGGGCCTAGAGCATGTAGTAATAACGAGTGTCAACAGAGACGAGTTGGCAGATGGTGGAGCCAAGATATATGCTGAAACCATTTTAGAAATTGGCAAAAGAATGCCGCAGTGTTCAGTAGAGGTGCTCATACCAGACTTTAAGGGCGATAAAAAGGCGCTTCGGACAGTTTTGGAGGCGGGTCCGGCTATTTTAGGACATAATATTGAAACTGGTGAGAGACTGCATCCACATGTTCGTCCAGGAGGACGATACTGGAGATCCGTATCCTTTTTAGGTGCTTCTAAGAAAATCAACCCTTCAATATTAACTAAGACGGGCATGATATTGGGCATGGGTGAAAAGAAGGAAGAGATTTATCAGACAATGTCTGATTTAAGGGACGCAGCGGTTGATATTTTGACCTTAGGACAATATCTGCGTCCCTCTTTTCAGCATATTCCAGTGGCAAGGTGGGTGACGCCTAATGAGTTTGCAGATTGGAAAAGGGTTGGAGAACTGCATTTTGGGTTCAAGCATGTCGAATCAGGGCCTCTTGTACGCTCAAGCTATCATGCTAAGGAGCAGGCTAGAGAGGTGGAGGCGGGGCCGGCGGGAGAGATTCAGGAGATACTAGAGGCAGATATGGCGGCTCCCGCAGAAGTGGTGGAATATGAGAGATTGGTTCAGATAGAGCTGAAGGATGCTCCAAGGAAGCCGAGTTGAAAAATCATTTTGGAAGAGAGGGTTCTAGTGGATGGGTCGAGCACAATGGCTAGTATAGATGCCCTAGAGAAAGCAGACTTAATGGGATTGCTGAAGCAGATGTTGTTGTATCGCCGCTTTGAAGAGAAGGCGGGAGAGAGCTACGCCATAGGGAAAATAGGAGGGTTCTGTCACCTCCATATCGGACAGGAAGCAGTAGCGGCAGGGTGCATTACTCCGCTTCGCAAGGACGATTATGCCATCGGCACATACAGAGAGCATACGCAAGCTCTCGCAAAAGGAGTGGCTCCCGGGGCAGTGATGGCAGAGCTTTATGGGAAAGCATCAGGCGCCTCTAAAGGATTGGGCGGCTCCATGCATATCTTTGGAGCAGATGTAGGCTTTATGGGTGGACACGGAATAGTGGGTGGCCAGCTGGGCCTTGCGTTAGGAATTGCCTGGGGGATCTCCTATAGAGGAGGAGATCAAGTATGTGTTTGTTTTCTGGGAGATGCGGCGGTTAACCAGGGTGCCTTTCACGAGTCAATGAATATGGCGGCGATCTGGAATTTGCCAGTTATATACGCGGTTGAGAACAATGATTACGGCATGGGAACAAAGTTTTCCAGGGTTTCTGATACTAGTATGTCTCAAAAGTCTGCATCCCACGGAGTTCCTGCCAGGGTTGTTGATGGCCAGAATGTGATTTCTACCTATGTCGACTTTTCCGCCATTGTAGAAGAGGTTCGACAGGGAGCCGGGCCACAGTTTGTGGACGTACAGTGTTATCGTTTTAAGGGTCACTCCATGTCCGACCCAGTATCTGGCACATACCGATCCAAAAAAGAGGTTGAAGACAAAACGGAAAATGCAGACCCAATAAGAATGTTAGCCGACCAGATGATAGAAGCTAGGCTAATAAGCGAAGAAGACCTGGAGGCAATGGACGTGGAGGCGAGGGACATCGTTAGGAAGGCGGAAGAGTTTGCTGAGGAAGCTCCCGAGCCCGACCTAAAAACACTTTACGATTTTGTTTATTCAGAAATAACTCCAAATGGCCGGTTGTTTTTTGACGGTCGAACAATCTAAACAGAGGGAACATGGCGGAGATCACCTATAGGGATGCCTTGAATCAAGCCTTGGCAGAGGAAATGGAAAGAGATGATTCCGTTTTTCTGTTGGGTGAAGAGGTGGCAGAATATGATGGGGCGTACAAGGTTTCAAGGGGATTGCTTGAACGTTTTGGCGACAAGCGGGTGGTGGACACCCCTATAAGCGAACTTGGTTTTACAGGACTGGGGGTGGGAGCAGCAATGGTCGGCCTGAGGCCAGTAGTTGAATTTATGACTTTCAACTTTTCCTTGTTGGCCTTGGACCAGGTAATTAATAGCGCTGCCAAGATGGGCTCCATGAGTGGAGGACAGATAACATCACCAATGGTATTGAGAGGCCCTTCAGGTGCAGCCCTGCAGCTTGGCGCCCAACATTCTCAAGCTTGCGAAGCATGGTATCTTCACACCCCTGGATTAAAAGTCGTGACCCCCGGGACCCCGGCTGATGCGAAGGGCTTGCTGAAAGCTGCCATTAGAGACAACGACCCTGTGGTAGTGATGGAGAGTGAGGTTTTATACAACCTCAAGGGTGAGGTCCCAGAAGGAGAGGATTTTTTGATTCCCCTGGGGGTGGCCGACTTGAAAAGAGAAGGCGGAGATGTGTCCATCATAACACACGGACAAATGATTCATGTAGCTATGAAGGCGGCAGAAGAGCTCGAAAAGAAAGGGATAGAAGCCGACGTCCTTGACCTTAGGTCGTTAAGGCCCTTGGACGTGGAGGCCATACTTGAATCAGTATCCAAGACCAACAGAGCCGTGTGTCTGGAGGAAGGCTGGTCTTATGGAGGCGTAGGCTCTCAGGTCACCTCTATTCTGATGGAAGAGGCTTTTGACGATCTTGATGCACCTGTCTTAAGGGTGACTCAAGCCGATGTTCCCATGCCCTATAATAAAAAACTTGAGGCTTGGAGCAAGCCGAGCGTTGGTCGTCTCGTGGAAGCCTGTGAGAAAGTTTGTTATGTCTGAAAAGACTTTCATGGGGTTGTGTTCGGAGGACAGCTTAAAGAGGTCTTCGGATCTTAAGTGTTTTGTGGAACTAGAATGTTTACATTTCAAAAAAACTGGCAATCATGCTTACTAAAGTACACATGGAAGCCCTCTCTCCCACAATGGAAGAGGGCCAGGTTGTAAAATGGTTGAAGGGCGAAGGCGATTCTGTTTCTGAGGGCGAGATACTAGCTGAGATTGAAACGGACAAGGCAGTAATGGAGCTTGTGGCTAGGGGCGAAGGATTGCTGAAGATTGTTCTACTGGCAGAAGGAGGCACAGCGCCAGTTGGTGAGGTGATAGCCGTAATAGCTGGAGCAGAAGATGACGTATCTGCCTTCCAAGCAGAGAAACAGTCCGGGCCAAGCGATACAGCACTGGCGACAGAAGCCACGGTTTCTAACCCAACTGAGACGTTGGAAGAAATGGATGCTGGAGTGACCGGTCAGGCTATTGAAGAGCCTGGAACAGTCAGGGGGGCTGTCTCAGAAGGCGAGAGGGTTAAATCCTCTCCTTTAGCGAGGAAACTTGCAGCTAAGTCAGGGCTTGAATTACGAGGCATATCAGGCACAGGTCCAGCTGGACGGATAGTTAAGAAAGATATAGAGGGGGCTTTGGGTAGCATCCAAGGGACAGCGAGCGTAGCAATCACTGGGCAGGAGCCCAGCGCCGAAGAATATGAGGATATTCCTTTGACACAAATGCGCAAAACCATTGCTCGCAGACTTTCGGAGTCCATCGGCCCGGTTCCACATTTCTTCCTGACCATTAGTGTTGACATGAGCAAGTGGGGAGAGGCTCGATCAAAGATAAACAAGATAATGGAGCCAGAGGGGGTCAAGGTTTCCTATAACGACATTATCATCAAGGCTACAGCTTCTGCACTAAAGTTGCATCCAGAGTGTAATGCACACTGGATGCAGGATTCGATCAGGCGGTTTAAGGGTGTGCATATAGGAGTGGCAACTGCTGTTGAAGAGGGCCTGATAACTCCAGTTATTAGGAATGCTCAGTCGAGGAGTTTAAGGGAGATTCACGATGAAGTACGTAGGCTGGCTGATAAGGCCAAGGCTAAAACGTTAAAGCCCGACGAGTACACGGGGGGAACGTTTTCGATCTCTAACTTAGGCATGTTCGGCATCAAGGAATTTACAGCCGTAATCAATCCTCCAGAATCGGCTATTTTAGCTGTGGGCGCCATAGAGTCAAACCAATTGATGCTTACTATGAGCTGTGATCATAGGGTCATAGATGGCGCCGTAGGGGCCCGCTTCTTGAAAACGCTTAAAGAAATGTTGGAGGAGCCAGCGACAAGCTTTATCTAGCGTCGGCAATGCCTTTGTGCTGGTCTTGGGTTCGGGCCAGCCTCAAAGAAAGCAGTGACCACATTCCTGCCAAGGGAATTGTGGCGCCCGCAATGCCCGCAATAGAAAGGCCTATAGCAGCGAATGCGCCTTCTACTCCTACCCCCGCCAAGTCTCCTCCCCTATATAGAAATACGTCTACTACTGGCTTAGCTTTGTATTTTTCCGAAGTAGAGACGACGCTAAACAGGGTCTCTCTGGCGGGCCTGGCTATAGCGTACCTGGTTGCTCTGTGAACGGCCTGGAAGATTGCCATGACTCCGTAGGCTGTCCATATCGAAAGGGTCGCAAAGCCTAGTATTGTTACGGCTGGAAGGATAGAAAGAGTCCACCCAACTCCCAATCGTTTAATTAAATGAGTGGTTATAAAAAGCTGTGTAATAAGGGTAAGGGCTTGAGCAAGAGCATCAAATTGGGCAAAGCCAGCGACTCTTTCGCTGAACGTATCAGTATGCGTAAGGACTATGTTGGCTTGAACGAAATATATGAGAGTGTTCGAAATTGCCATCAGAATGACATAGAGGCCAATGCCAAGAAGGTATCGAGATCTTAGTACTGCTCTTAATCCTTCCCAGAACGCTCCTCCAACTTCTGGGGCTTTCTGGCTATCAGAGTCCCAGGTGATTGAGGAACTAGGCGCACCACCACCTGTGATGCGGTCCAGCCATAAGACAAGAAAAATGGAAAAGCTGAAGAAAACTGCTCCAGTGAGCATAAGGCCTACTGGTAGGTATGGGGACTCAGTGCTGCTACTGATGATACTAGTCGCCCATCCCCCAATGAGAGCTCCTAACGTCCCTCCTATGCCGATAAATGCGAACACTCGCTTGCCTTGATCAACTGTGTAGATGTCCACCATGAATGCCCAGAACACACTCGTCACGAAAAGGTTAGCTACGCTGAGCCAAACAAAAAATACATAGCCGACTAGTCTAGAAAGGTCTGTCTCGGATGAGGAGCCAATGAGACCGCCGCCGCTGGTAATATCGAGAATTAAAATGCCAGAAAATAAGAGGAGACACACAATTACTAGCAGGTATGCTATTGGTATGAATTTTCTTCTATTAGTTCTGGCCACCAGTCCGCCGAAGCAAAGAACCACCACCAACGAAACCACAGACGTGACTGCAAAAAGCCATCGAAGATCGTTCATTCCGCCCGACACTCCCATGGCTTCACGTACGGGTCGCAGGAAATTGTAGCCGCACAGAACAGTGAAGAAATAGGAAGCAGAAAGTAGCACGGGCAGGAGCTCCGTCCTGTGTATCGCTAGTAGTTTGGATAGTCTTTGCATTATGCTATGAACAATAAATCTAGTGATACCATAAAGTAAACAGGCTACCGTGCTGTCGCTGTCTCGATGCAAAGGGTTTACCTGCAAGGATCACCCGCCTAAATTTTAAGTGAATGGGGCCTAGAGAGGTCTCCAACAGAGTACTTCCTGAGAACAAGAGAGAATGCGCGTGCCAGAAAATAAATTCGACCTACTTGTGGTAGGAGGAGGGCCCGCGGGGTATGTTGCGGCTATAAGGGGCTCCCAGTTAGGAATGCAGGTTGGTTGCATAGAAGAAGAGAGCTTGGGTGGGGTTTGTCTTAATGTTGGATGCATTCCGACAAAGGCCATGTTGAGTAGCGCCCTGCTAGTTAACGAATGTCAATCAGCTGAATCGCATGGAATCATCTTTGATGGACTTACAAGCAACCTCGCTCCCGCGCAAAAACGTAGCAGAGATATAGCGGAAAAATTGGCCAATGGAGTCTCCCATCTCTTCAAGAAAAACAAGATTGAACATATCAGAGGAAGGGGCAGGCTGTTGGGAGGATCCTCCGTCGAGGTAACCAATTCCGAAGGAGGAACAAGTACTTATACGTCCGACCACATATTGCTAGCCACTGGATCTAGGCCCAGGGACATTCCTGTTTTGCCAATAGACGAAGAAACTATTTGGTCGTCGACTGGAGCCCTTTTTCAACAGAACGCGCCTGCTTCTCTGGCCGTTGTGGGTGCAGGCGCCGTCGGAATGGAGTTTGCCGATATTTATAACGCGTATGGAAGCAAAGTAACCGTAATCGAGGCACTAGGGCGTATTTTGCCTATTGAAGATGCTGATTCTTCTAGGGTTCTACAGAGAAGTTTTCAAAAAAGAGGAGTGGACTTCCATACGGGGGCCACCGTCAAAGAAGCTAGTATAAGCGAAGACGGGGCTAAGTTGATCTTTGAAGACAAAAATGAAAACACTCACGAATTAGATGTAGAGAAAGTGCTGTCGGCTGTTGGGAGAGTTCCCAATACTGAAAACTTGGGCCTGAAAGAGGTTGGTGTTGAGGTCAGCCCAGCAGGTTTCGTTATAGTTGACCACCACATGAGGTCCAGTGTTTCGGGTGTCTATGCCATAGGAGACTGTGCCGGAAACCAACTGTTAGCGCACAAGGCTATGCACGAAGGGGTTGTATGTGTCGAGGTAATCGCTGGCGAAAGTCACGCTTCCGTGGATTACGAAAATGTTCCAAACTGCACTTATTGCAATCCAGAGGTAGCTTCTGTGGGGTTAACAGAGGCTCAGGCTCTTGAAAAAGGCCTTGACATTGAAGTGGGGAAGTTTCCTTGGGTTGGAAACGGTCGGGCTTTAGCTGGAGGACATACGGACGGATTTGTTAAGGTGATAAGGGACAAAGAATATTCAGAAATTCTTGGTGCCCATATAGTCGGCCCCCATGCCACAGAACTAATTGCCGAATTTGTAATTGGTCGTCACTTGGAGTCAACTGTTGAGGAAATGGATAAGGCTATGCATCCACACCCCACACTGTCGGAGGCCGTGGCCGAGGCAGCGCTTGGAGCCCTGGGTCGTACTATCCATCTCTAAGGGAATTCAGTAAGCCCTGGAGACCGCTGGGTCAGAATGTTTGGACAACAAGCGTTTTCATTGGAGATCTGGTGGCAGTGAGATGTCCCGGGTTTGCAATACTCGCACTAAGGCCTCTCCAATCTTATTGTTCGGCGTAGAAGCACCTGCAGTCATGCCTAGGGTAAAAGGCTTTTTGGGCAACCAGTCTTTCTCAACGGCTTGTTCGGTGTCTGCACCAACATCAGGCTTATGTCTAATGGTGGAAGTTTCCAGGTCTATGCAGCTGGCATCTTCTATGTGGTAGGTTCTTGTGAACTGTCTACATAGGTGAGCCAGATGATCAGTGTTTGAGGAATTATAGCCACCGATGACTAACATCACCTCTGGAGGCCCGTCATCCATCAATTCCCGCACTGCGTCTTGTCGCTCCTGAGTAGCAGAGCAAATGGTACCAAAAGAGCGGAAATGTTCCTCAGCGTATGTTTCGCCAAGGCCGTCTGCCATGGCTTTTCTAACCCGAGCCCCGAGTGCCATTGATTCACTGGCGAGCATAGTTGTTTGGTTGGCCACACCTATCTTCTTGAGATCTCTGTCAGGATCAAAACCGGCCGTGGCTTTCTCTAGGAAATGCTGTGAGAACTCTGTCTTGGACAGCGCTCCATTTTCTCCTGTTATGTAATCACAGATGATTTCAGCCTCCTTTATATCCCGCACAATGATGTATCGCCCATCGGAATATTTTCCTACCTGGGATGCAGTTGCCCTAGATTCTTCATGATAGTGCTTACCATGTATCAGGGCTGTGAAGCCATCTCTTGCATAGCTTTCCACTCTTTTCCACACTAGTAATACCGACCCGCAGGTTGTATCGACTAAGATGCAGCCAATATCTCGCAATGTTTTGAGGTCATGAAGGGTTACTCCAAAGGCTGGTAAAATGACTACGTCTTCCTTTGTTAGTCCTGAAAAATCAAACACCCCAGAACTAGTGGGCTGAATGAAATCCATTTCCATATCTCTCAAGCGTTGATTGACATGTGGGTTGTGAATGATTTCTCCAACCAATCGGATTCTCCGATCGGGGAACTTATGTCGAGCTTCATAGGCATAGTCAATAGCCCTGTCGACGCCATAGCAAAAACCAAATTCTTGAGCTAGATGTACCGTCACGTCACCCAGCATTTCCTTGTGGCCCTTGTCTCGTATCCTTTGAATCAGGCCGGAGTGGTATTCAGCGTCGATCAAGGGTTGTACCTGCGACTTTAATCCGAATCCCTTTCGGAAGTAGTTGTTTGTCATTTCTCCCCGTGTCACATGTAGTCGTTTTTGGCTTATCACTGCTAGGGTTGCTCGCAAGTTAGCAGGGCCTAGAAGAATCTAAGGGATTTGTGGTCTAATGCACTACTACTAAAAGAGCTAGAGAGGCCTTTGAGTATAGCCGTGAACGTGATATGTTCGAGCCCATGGACAATCCGACAGATTTTCTCGAGAAGTTGCTTGACGCACCAGGCCCGTCGGGGTTTGAGCGCAGGGCAGCAGAGGTGTGGCGAAAGGAAGCGGAAACCTTTGCTGACTCGGTTGGGACTGACGTGGCGGGAAACACTTCCGCAAAGATCAATCCAGATGGGTCCCCATGTGTTATGCTGGCGGGTCACATCGACGAAATAGGTTTTCAGGTTACTCATATGGACAAGCAAGGGTTCTTGTACTTTGCTGGTGTTGGGGGGTGGGATCCCCAGGTTGTTGTGGGACAAAGAGTGCGGATTTTGACCAACCAGGGTGACTTGATGGGGGTTGTAGGGAAGAAAGCGATTCACCTACAGAAACCGGAACAGAGAAAAAAGGTTTCCCAGCTGAGCGATCTGTGGATTGATATTGGGGTGACTTCTCGAGAGCAAGCTCAAGATTCAGGAGTAAGAGTGGGAGATCCTATGGTAGTAGATTGTTCTATGATCCGAATGAAGGGGGATCGTATCTCTAGCAGGGCTATAGACGATAGGGTTGGGGCCTACGTTGTCTTGGAAGCTCTGCGACTAATAGGTGGCGCCACAACGGACAGTTGTGCAGTGGCTGTAGCCACTGTGCAGGAGGAAATAGGAGGTGGTTCCGGAGGAGGAGCACGAACCAGCTCTTTCGCATTGCGTCCAGATGTGGCCCTTGTGGTTGACGTGACATTCAGCACGGATGTGCCAGATATATCCAAGAAAGAACTGGGAGATCACAGACTCGGTGGGGGTCCTGTTCTTAGCCGAGGCTCTGCGGTTCACCCTGTCGTTTTCGAACGTTTGGTAGCGGCAGCGGAATCAGAAGACATTCCCTATTCTATTCAGGCTGCACCTAGGGCGACCCGGACAGATGCAGATTCCATTTACATGAATAGGGCGGGTGTGCCGACGGGACTTATCTCAATACCTAACAGGTACATGCACTCGCCAAACGAGATGATCAGCCTTGCGGACCTAACTAACGCCGCCAGGCTAATTGCAGCATTTGTGCTGGGCCTTGGCAAAGACACCGATTTTACGCCACTTTGATAGACTATGTGAAGCGGGGGTTGCGTGTTGTACTTGAGTGGCTTGACCTGAAGGGCTCCCTTGCCTACCCTTTTCCGACTGTAGGGCGGTTTGGTTAATAGAGTTTGCTAAAATTTATCACAAGGTTAGTGTGGAATGTTTGATGCCAATGAGGTGGTTGGAGAGCTACAAGTCTTAAGGGAAGAGGGCTATCTTTCGGACGCCCTACTGCGTCGTGCAGTGAGAAGCATTTTTAGTTCGGAGGAACGTTTTGATTGGGTGGGGATTTATTTGCTGCGGTCAGAAGACAATGCGCTCTGGCTTCATAACTACCTTGGCGATCCAACGCCCCATGCAACAATCCCGGTAGGAGAAGGGGTCTGTGGAATGGCTGTTGCCAATAACGAGAACATTAATGTTCCCGATGTTACGCAAAACGACAACTATCTATCCTGTAGTCCAAAGGTAAAGTCGGAAATGGTTGTTTTAATCCGTGGGAATGATCAAATATTCGGACAAATTGACATTGATAGTCATCAAGGCGCGGCTTTCACAGACGAAGATCTCGCTGCCCTAGAAGAGGTAGCAGGAAAGCTGGCTGAGCAGATGGTGAAAGAACTAACCCTCTGATTGTAGGCGTAACGACTACTATTCCATTGGACATAGCTCTAGGCGAGGCGAACACACAACGTTTAAGCGGTCGCTAAACTACTGAAATGTACTCACAAGGCTAAAAAAGATTTGGCCGTCGTTATTTGATCGAGCTCCTCTGGCCTGAGCTCCAGAATCATAGCTGTCTACAAAAGAAAATTGGATGGCTATACTCTGGCTCAACTGCAATGAAACACTTTGTCTTGAGCTAAGCGTAAGGTTAGAAAATCTCTTTAATTCAGGCTCCATAGAAATATCGCTTTCAATCGTGAGGCGACCGTCACGAAGCTCTTTAGCGAAGGCAAATCCCGCCGACCATTTTCCTACCATTTTTCTTTCGATAAGAAATAGTTCTTCTTCAAGGGGAATGGTTTTTTCTGCCAGTAGAGCAAAACTAAACTCAGTCTCCATTCCCTGGAACTCTCGTTCATATTTTCCTCCTGCACCCATGTTGTAGCGCAAGTCAATCTTTTTCTCATAAGCAGATTCAATTTTCCCAAGAAGAAACCCCTTGAAAGCTGACCCTGCTTCAAAATCAACGTCTGAGGTGATTTCCCAAGCCCTTTTGCTCATTACGGTTTCACCTTGTTTATTGGCCGACTCGCCATAGGCAAAAGCAGCACGGCCGTTTAGGCTCAAGAGCCCAGTGTCTGCTTCTCCAGATAGCGCTGTTGTTACAGCGAATTGGCTAGTATTACCAAAAAATGCACTAGCTCCGAGTTCTCCTTTGGCCTCCCAAATCGGAAGAGAATTTGTACCTGCTACAACTGTGGACGAGCCTGATTGTGCTAATAGAGGTCCTGCTAAGAGTGTGGAAAATATAGCTTTAAAGAGGGTTGGCCACAGTGGCATTTTCTGTTTCGGAAATGATAGGTTGTTTTGGAATATTTGTACCACCCTGCACTTCGGGTAGTGTTCCACTAGATCGCTCATTTAGAAACCCCTTGCAAGCCTCACGTAACCTCTAGAGCTTATGATAAACCAAAGTTATAAAGAAGGAAAACGTCAGCAATTAGAAGCGGAGGGCCGGCTAGTGAGTAACATAGACGAACAAAAGGTAAATGGCCTAACCGTGAAAATTGACCGAGACCTTTGTGTTGGCTTTGGGGACTGTATAGATCTGGCGGAAACTGTGTTTGAATTTGATGAAGAGAATATAGTTGTGATCAAAGAAGAGATTGATATTAAGGAGTTCGACAAAGAGGGCTTTCTGGAGGCCTGTAGAGCCTGTCCTGTAGATGCCATTACAGTCTTGGACGGTAACGGTGAGCAGGTGGCACCCTGAGTAGTAATAATAAAAATAGTGGGGAGTGGTATAAAATATGAGAAAAATCCGCACCTATCAGGAAGTGAGCCATACCACGGAGTCGGAGCTTCTTGAACAAGTGGTCGAGCAACAAGAGCGACTTGCCGATCGTCTATCTCAGGTCAAACGGCTTATTGCAATAGCAAGCGGGAAAGGCGGTGTGGGAAAAAGTGCAATAACAGCAAATCTGGCTGTGAGCTTGGCAAAGAAGGGTTTTAAGATTGGTGCTACGGACGCAGATTTGAATGGCCCTTCCCTGGGGAGGATGCTTAACGTTTCGGGTGCTAGGCTGAGAGATTCTGCAGATGGAGTAGAGCCAGCAATGAGTCCCGATGGTGTGAGTGTAATGTCTATGGAGTTGCTCCAGAACGAGGCGGACGCCCCTCTTAAATGGAGAGAGCCTTCATTGGGAGGGTTCATTTGGCAGAGTAGCCTGGAGACTGGGGTTTTGAGGGAGTTTCTTGGGGATGTAGTTTGGGGAGATCTCGATGCGCTTTTAATTGATGTTCCTCCTGGGACAGATAAAATTAAAAGGCTCCTGGAGTTGCTTCCCAGCCTCGACCTAATGCTTTTGGTAACCACCCCCTCAGAAACAACCCGATTTGTAGTTGCAAAATCTATTCGCTTGGCTCAGGAAGCGATGATAGAAAATATTGGTTTAGTGGAGAACATGGAGTCGCATGTTTGCCCATCGTGCGGCCATGCTTCCAGACTTTTTGGCACCGGGCAGGACCTTGATGAGGATTCCGAAGAAACACTGTCCCTATGGGGACGGATACCGTTTGATCCCAGGTTGGGCGCTTATACTGACCAAGGAAAGTCTTTGATCAGCACGGAGCCCGACTCGGCGACTGCTGCAGCTTTGGAAGACCTTGTGGAGCGTGTTAGCAAGTATATCAAAGGAGGCTAAGGATGAAATTTTTATGTATTGCCTGTGATACAGTTATGGATTTTGCTGAACGTCAGATTCCAGGGGATGGTACCCTAGCGGCTGTTTTCGAATGTGGTTCTTGCAATAGAGAGGTGGCCATGCTAACAAACCCAATGGAAACCCAATTGGTATCTAGTATGGGCGTGAAGATTGGTGGAAGGGAGGTGCCAGCACAACCAATGGAACTTGCCCGCACCTCAATGGAGGGAGGAAGCGAGAACGTGTTCGATCCGACCGACGAACCCGTACAGGACCAGGCAGTACACCCACTGAGAGTGACCTGGACATCGGAAGCGGTGGGACGCCTAGACAATGTTCCTACTTTTGTCAGAGGGATGGTCAAGAGGATCTATACCGACTGGGCACAGCAAAATGGCGTTAACGAAATGAACCCACAAATAATGGATCGAGCTAGAACGGAGCTCGGCTTAGAGGGCATGTAGCATTTGTTTAAGATTAATTCGCTTTCCTATAAATACCTCTCGGGCAGGGAGGGGTTGAAGGATGTTTGCATGGAGGGCGCTACTGGTGACAGAATCGTTCTTATGGGCCCTAACGGCTCAGGGAAAACCACCCTTCTTAGCGCACTTGCCACAGAGCTTAATAGTAAGGGCTCTGTTGAAGTGCTGGGCCGCTCGACAGACGGGGATCTCCAAGAAATTAGGCGAAGGATGGCTTTCGCTGGGGACCGTCCAGTGCATTTGGAAGAATTGAGCGGTATTGAGAATGCTCAATTGTTTGCCGATCTATACGGCCTAGAGCGGGAACATGCCAAGTCTGTTTTGGACAATTTGTTTGCGAGGTTTGGCTTGTCGAAAGTGAAAAACTTTCCTGTCAGCTCATACTCCCATGGGATGAAAAAGAAACTGCAACTTGTCGAAGGCTTCGTGCATAGCCCCGAGCTGATGATCTTAGATGAACCGACGTTGGGCTTAGACCCCGTAAGCTTAGAGGCATTTATAGATTTTATTGTTCAGGTTAAGGAAGGCTGTGTAGTCATGGCAACGAACGATCCTTTAGTGGCAACGAAGGTTGCCACTTCGGTGGTATTCCTGATGGATGGGAGCGTTGTTGCTAAAGGATCGCCAGAAGAGCTACTGGATCAACTTGATGAAGAAGTTAGAGTGGAGATATGGACATCGGGGCCCGAACAAAAGATTACTAGTTTGGAGTCGGGTGGAATAGTAGCCCGTGTTTTTCCTGATAAAATAGTGGCTAACATGCCCGCTGACGTAGCACCTCTGCCCGAACTGATGAAAACTATTCTACGAGCAGGCTTTGAAATCTCTAGGGTAGAAATAGCAAGGCCAGATCTGAGTGATGTTTTTCTTTTGCTCACAGGGAGGTCGCTGACAGAGGAGTCTGTAGCGGCAAGGGACCAGCTAACGTGACGATAATGAAAGCCGAGTGGCGGATAGCTATTAGAAACAAGCGGTTGCTATTTTTTAACATTGTAGTGCCGATTGTATTCATAGTACCATTGATTCTGGGTGGTGCGCCTGGCGTTCATGTTACTGCCATACTTGTTGTCCTCTTTGCATTATTTTCAACTTTTGGATCTAGTATTCCTCTTATCAGGGATAAGGAATCCGGCCTGCTTCAGAGGTATGTGATGACGGGGGTGAACCCCGGGTTTTTACTACTACAAAGGACCCTGGTTTTCACTTTGATCGATTTCTTGCAATTATTGCCTGCTCAAGCTTTAATAATCACCGTCACAGGCGGTAATTTTGGCGAAATATCACTTTTCAGCACAATGGTGTTTTTAGCTTTGATTGCTGGCAATTTGTTTGGAGTGCTTGCAGCTTCAGCCTCCAGGTCTATAGCTGAAGGAGCCCTGTTTTCCAGCCTGCTTGGACTTATGATGATTCATTTTGCTGGTGTTTTTCGAGTGGCTGTTCCTGGCAGTTTTGCTTCTATTGTGGAGCCCTGGATTCCATTTCGCCCTTTATACCTCAGCGTGAGAACAGTTGTTTTAGGGGCAGAGCCAGTGATGGGCTCAGATTTGGCACCACCCTTGTTCTTCACATTGGTTCTGATAATGGGTACATATTTTAGAGGAAAAGTTTTTTTGGGAGTAACAAATAGATAGAGACCTAGTCGAGAATTTTTTGGCCAGAGCGTGCTAGCCTAGTAGCCTTGTAATGGGCTCCTTGCTCCGATCTTAAAAGTGGTTGTATATGCAACATGGGGGAGGGATGGCTTAGCTTGTGCTTTTTGTCACAAGCAGCTAGTTTTAGGCGTGAAAAATTGAGGTATTTACTGCATAAAATAGACAGGTTTAGGAGAGTAAGGCGAAGGCCAAAGTTTTCTGTATAGAACCACCCCGGTATAGTGTAATGGAATCCGTTGGTTTTCTAGGTTAAACATAAACATCCTTGACCGGAATTGGGGGGCTGGGATGATTCGAGGCCAAGAGATATGTACAGTGAAGTGTTTGTTCCGATCGACAACTCCGACCACTCCCATTGGGCCGTAGATAGAGCGGTTGAAATCTGCAAGAATTCTGGTGGTAGCATTGTCGGAAATCACGTATACGCAGCCCGCCTGCACGATGTTCGTTTCCGGCAGCTGGAAACTGGACTTCCCGCACAGTTCCAAACTGCTCAAGAAATCAAACGGCAACGCAAGGTACATGACAAGCTAATTGAGAAGGGCTTGCAGCTGATTTCTGACTCCTTTTTGGATCAAACTGCTAAAATATGCTCAAAAGCAGGGGTTCCCCTTACTAGGCAATTGTTAGAGGGCATTAATTATGAAGAGATCATAAGGGAAGCTAATAAGGGGGCTGGTAGACTTCCTAGTCTTATTGGCTTCGACCCAAACATTGCTGATAAATATGATGGTGGCGAGAACGTACGGAGTGACGTCAAGCTTGGAGATGATGGCCGGATCGTGGCTGAAGATGAGGACCCAGAAGAAAAACTGGCTGGCTCGAGCGGCCGTGAGTATGACTTGATGGTCATAGGCGCTCACGGGATAGGGATCCAACCCCTTTCTCAACTGGGAGGGATGGTTTCCAGGGTCATACGGCACGTAGAGAAGGATATCCTGATAACCAAAGATGAGAGACCTCTGAGTGAAGGTTCGTGGATGGTCTGTGTAGACGGATCCTCTTATTCTTATAAAGCGATGCGCCAAGCCTTGGAAATGGCTCGGGTTTTCAAGGCCAAGCTCTTTGTCTGTTCAGCTTTCGATGTGGAGTATCATCATTCTGTTTTTGGTAACATCAAAGACATTCTTTCTGTACAAGCTTCAAAGGTTTTTAAATTCGAAGAACAGGAGGAGCTTCACAATAATATCATAGACAAGGGACTACTCAAGCTGGCCCAGGCCAACTTGAAAAGAGCTGAGATAATGGCCGAGGAATTCCCAGATGTGGAGATGGAGACACAGATTCTGATTGGGAAGCCATTCCAGTGTATCCTTCAGTGGATAGAGGAGATTGATCCTAGCCTTTTAATCTTATCTAGGCACGGCAATCACCGAATTGAAGGAACTGAGATGGGTTCTCAAGTGGAAAACCTGTGTCGACTAGCCCCTGGCAACATGTTAGTGACAAGCACCTTGGGTGTGCGACCAGATGACATTCCTTGGATTGAAGAAGACGGCGAATCTGGGCTGGAGTGGGCTCCTGATGCAGAGGTGCGTATTTTGAGGGTTCCTCCCTTTGCACTTGGAATAGCTAGAAAAGCTGTAGAAGAGTTCACCATGGACAATTATGGACCTGGAGCGAACGGGACATATACAATAGAGGCGAACGGTGCGGGTTCCCGGACCCTTGAAGCGATTGAAGCTGAGCCAGAAGGCGAATCTGTCCCTCCCCTAGGGAAAGATGGGATGCCGATGGTTACAGGTGACCGCTTGGACGAGGCCATCAAGAAGTTGCTACCTACCCATATGCAATTGATAATGGGCATAGGTACGGCAGAAGAGCTGGTACTAGCAGAGGTGAAGGCCGAAGAGGCAATGAAGCGGACCCTAGTCCAGGGTCTCGACCTCGATGCCGATCCCGAGGTGGCTACGATAGAAACCACCTGTCCATACACTGGCCATGTTACTACAAGAGAAAGAATTTCAACAGATCCTGTTCAGTGGACCCAGGAGGCTTTCGAGAGACTTGACCAGGTTCCACTAATAGCCCGGCCTCTGGCCAGGAACACAGTTGAGAGATTCGCGCGCGAGCATGAATTTTGGCGAGTGACAACTATGGTGATGGACGAGAATAAACAGGCTATGATCGAGGCGGACGAGTTCGATTTGGACACAATGTTAGTCATGTTTAAAGAGCTTCAGACAAAACAGCTTAAAGCGGCTGCTGAAGGCATAGATGGAATGACTCCCGAAATGAGGAAATTCATAGACGAAGCAAAGGCTAACGGAGTGACGCGCTGTCCTATTAGGGACGTTGAGGAGGCGGCAGAAGACTGTCCAGTTGATCTCAATATGGTTTCACCGAAGGACGCCAAGTCGGCCATAAAGAAGTTTATGGACGCGGAGAACAATAAGGCGTGAATCTAACCTCAGGCACAGCGATACTATCCGAAGATACAGCTTTGGGCTCAGCCCAAAGGTCAGGGGACTCCTATATTCCCCACATCGTCGCATGGAACCTCACGAAGAGGTGCAATTTGGCATGTGCACATTGCTATATTTCCGCCGGATCTTGGCATGCTCAAGAAACTGAGCTTTCTACGGAAGAGTGCATGCGAATACTTGATGAGATTTTGAATGTGAATTCGAATCCAATGCTGATTCTGACAGGAGGAGAGCCACTGCTACGGGATGACCTTGAGGCCATTGCAGAAGAAGCTTCCTCCAAGGGTGCTACAGTGGTAATCGGAACAAATGGAACTGGCCTCACAGAGGCCAGGATCGATTCGCTTATGAAATCGGGTGTTAAGGGGGTGGCGGTCAGTATCGATTCACTTAGTGCTAAGTACCACGATCGGTTTCGACATGGAGGGGGAGCACTCAGTGAGACGCAGGAAGCAGTAAGCCGATGCGCTGAAAAGAGCTTGGATTTTGTAATACAAACGACGGTGACCAGTGGTAATCGACATGAGTTGAAAGATCTTGCTAAATGGTCAGCTGACGCGGGAGCAATTTCATTCAACGTATATTTCGTTGTCCCAACGGGGAGAGCTGAACGAATGAGGGGAATGAGTTCAGCTGAAAATGAAGAGGTGTTGGCAGAGCTAGTTGTTTTGGAGAAAGAATACAGGGGAACCATGATGGTTCGGTCTAAGTGCCAACCACAAATAATGCGACACGTTTTTGAAGAGTCGGCCGACTCCCCTCTCCTTAATTATGAGACTCGTTGTCCCTGCGGAGTTCATTATGTCAGGATAACCCCCGAGGGTAAGGTAACCCCGTGTCCATACATGCCCTTAATTGCGGGAGACCTTCTCACTCAAAGCTTTAAGGAGATTTGGGAAACATCCTCAGTATTCACCAATTTGAGAGAGGGAGAGTTCTCGGGTCGCTGTGGTCGCTGTGAATACAAAGAGGTGTGTGGTGGTTGTAGAGCTAGGGCTTACGCGGACACTGGGGACTATCTGGGCCCTGATGACTCCTGTGCGTATGACCCTGTGGGGGACAAGCCCTTGGTAACCTCAAGAGTTGGAAAATCTTATGGTCAAAAGGCAGAAGAAGGCAATATAGAATGGACTTCAGAAGCCTATGAGAAAATGGAAAAGATACCAAGTTTCGTCCGGGGTGTTGTTGTCGAACGACTTGAAAAATATGCAAAAGACAAGGGGTATGAGGTAATAGACATGGAGGTCATGAAGAAGGTCCGAGAAGATATGCCAGTAGATTTTTCGAAGAAGCGACCTTTCTTTTTAGGTAGAGGAGGTAGGGCTTAATGGCTATTCTGCCGATGAAAATTAACAAGACTGGACGCTCGGGTGGAGGGGTAATCTGTAGACGCGGCCTGTGTTGGGCAGCTTTGGCTGTTTGTGGGGTTCTGGCCCAACTTGCAATTCCTGAACTGTTGTTGGCACAAGCAACTGAAGGTGCTCGTCAGTACGGGGAGTTCCCACTTATTGGTAGTAGAGCAGCGATTTGGATCGCAGCTCAAGTGCATCTATTGTTCGCTGCTTTTGTGCTGGGTGTGCCTATGTTCGCTGTGGTGGCTGAAGCAGTTGGGATATTTGGTGGAGACAAAAAGTACGATAAACTAGCGAAGGAATTCACCAGATTATTGCTGGTGGCGTATTCAGCCACTGCGATTTGGGGGGCTATTTTATCCTTTCTTTTAGTTACCCTTTACCCTGGACTATGGCTCTATCTGGTCGAAATATTTGCGGTTTCAATGTGGGTTTATGTGGGTCTGTTTTTCTTCGAGTCTTTCACCCTCTATTTGTATTACTATGGATGGGATCTTTGGAGCACAGGACGAGCGAAGTGGGTACATTGGACCCTTGGTATAATGCTTAATGTGTGGGGGACTTTGGTGATGTTTATCGCCAACTCTTGGCTCACATACATGATGAGTCCGCCAGCGGATGTCACGCCCGATACTGCCCCTGGAATGGTACAGTTTTGGAGCGCTTTTGCGAACGCAACTTGGATGCCCATTAATATTCACAGGATCATTGCAAACGTTGTGTTTGGTGGAGCCATCGTAGGCGCCTATGCAGCGTATCGATTTTTGGTTGCCAAGACTGACGAAGAAAGAGCTCATTATGACTGGATGGGCTACATAGGAAACCTTATAGCCATTGGCGCCCTGATCATCTTACCATTTGCTGGCTACTACCTCGGTAGAGAGATTTATGAATTCAACCAGCAAATGGGAATCACTATGATGGGTGGCTTCATGAGCTGGCTATGGATTATACAGGCGTTTTTAATTGGAGTGCTATTCCTGGCTGGCAACTATTATCTCTGGGTAGGTATGGGGCGTATTCCTGGAGCCGAACGTTTCACGCCTTATACTAAGTACATGTTGATCGTTCTCGTTGTTGGAGTGATGGTGTGGGCGACACCTAACAGCATGATTGCGGATAGGGAGGAAATTGCTGCCATGGGAGGAACCCACCACCCATTTCTGGGGGTTCTTGGAGTGATGAGCGCGAAGAATACAGCGGTCAATCTGATGATTTTGACAACTTTTCTATCTTTTTTGCTGTATCGCAGAGCTAATTCCCGTCCCACTGTTGATTGGGCTAGAACAGCTACGTTCGTGCAAGGTGCTTTGTTTGTTATATCGGCTATCGTAGTCGTTTTTTATGGTGTCTATGGCTATTTCGTACCAGCAATCGTGAGGATAGGATTTTCTGTGTACCAAGTACTGGCAGTGCTAGCAACAATTGTTGGAGTGATTACCATCGATGTCTTTATGTTGCGAGGTGCTGAATCCAGGGGGGATATCCAATGGGGACAAATGCCACCCAGGTCACAGTATGCTCTTTTCATTTTAGCGGTGACTTTCACATGGTTAATGGGACTGATGGGGTTTGCGCGCAGCGGGATCCGACAGCATTGGCATGTTTGGGAGGTAATGCGAGACACCAGTAGTGAAGCAGCCACTCCAGCTCTCGGATATGCGGCCATTGTCATATCCGGTTGTGTTTTGATTTTCTTTGCTTTGGTTTCTTTCATCTTTTGGCTTGGTGGTTTAGCAGAAAAGGGTTCGCAAGTAAGTTCTAGCAAAGGTGAGATGAGTGGTCACACGGAAGTCGCAAAGTGAAACAGGAAGAGGGGTTTATCGGATTGTTGAATAACACTAGGGGCATGTTGTGCTAGCTGAAAACTTAAAGATCATCGGAGTTGTTGTGGGAACGATTGGCGTCTTCACTTTACTGGCAAACTCAATTCCCCAAGTACAGTCTGAGGTCCCACAAGACTTAAGCTTTGGGACAGATGTTAGTGCGGCCGAACTCACAGCTTCCGGTGAATTGTTGTACGGTTCAGCTGGCGGTTGTACTGCTTGCCATGGTCTTGGCACTAGGGCACCTAACCTTTTGACTGGAAATGGTAGCGAAGGTCCAATTGGTGCACGCTGTGGTGATCGAGTTTCAGGTGAAAGCTGCAAGGAATACCTCTACCTGGCTATGGTGGAACCCAATGTGTTTTTGGTTGATGGGTACAGCCCCATAATGCCAGATATGAGGCGCTCTCTCTCCAACGATCAAATATGGGCTATTGTGGCATATCTGGAGGCGCAAGGAGGGGAGGTCACAGTGACTGGAGCGGACATCAATCAGGGAGGCAGTGAGTCTGGTTCAGGTGCTTCTACTGCAGTTGCAGATAACAGCGGTGTTGGCCCAGCGAACACTTCGACTGATCCGATGGATATATTGAACGGCAACGCCTGTTTGGGGTGTCATATCCTTGACGGAGCAGGTGCACCGATTGGCCCCAGCTTTGATGGGATTGGTTCAAGATTATCTGCGGAGTATATACGTGAGTCGATCTTGGATCCAGGTGTTAGTGCTTCGGAAGGCTTCGAAGAATCATTAGGTATGATGCCCGCCATGTACGGGGATCAGCTGACGGCACAGCAGTTGGAGAATGTAGTCACTTTTCTGGTAAATAGACGGTAGGCTGGATATTAAATGAGGAAATATTTTAGTGGGCCGTTAGGCCAATCGGTAGTGATTTTGGGGGTGAGTTATCTCCTCCTGGAATATGGCATAGCCTATATCCCTCCCCTCTTTGGGGTTGAAAGTGGACCTATCCCAGATTCAGTTTTATTGCAATACATGGCCACCGTTGCTATAGGAATTTTACTTTGGGTAAGTTTTAATGAAAACGCATGGGAGGAATTTAAGGCGCCCCTCCATGCTGCTATGGTAGAGCCTCGACAGGGCAAGGTCCGTGTTGCCCTGATTTTGTTGGTGCCAGCGCTGGCGGGCTTGATGACCTTCAATTCTGTCAGGCCTTCAATTGCTGCCCCTCCTAGTCTGCGATCCATCCACCCTGCCCCACCAGGGCAGATTGACTTTCAGGGAAGTACTATGGAGTTGGCGGGCGTGGAAAACCCACTCCGGACCTCTGGTTCTCTAGAGGAGCATTATTTGGAAGGAAGGAGGGTTTATTACCAGAATTGTATGGCCTGCCATGGTGACGCCTTGGGTGGGAGAGGTCATTACGCTCAGGGATTTAATCCAGGTCCTGCTAGCTTCCAAGATGTGGGTACCATAGCACAGCTGACGGAAAGCTACGTATTCTGGCGTGTCGCAAAAGGTGGTCCAGGGTTGCCGAACGAAGGAGCACCTTGGAACTCGGCAATGCCAGCATGGGAGGATTTCTTAACCGAAGATGAGATTTGGGCAGTCATTCTCTTCATGTATGAACAAGCAGGTCATGAGCCTCGTACTTGGGAAGAAGAAGGAGAGGAGCATTGATGTCTATATCAAAGAGTAGTATGGCAGTATTAGCAATTGGTTTGGCCATGATGGTCCCTCAGGGCCTCGATGCGTTACAGGAGGATGACCAGCTGGGCAAGGTGACCTATGATCGTTGGTGTTCTGAGTGTCATGGTGTCGACGGCAGTGGCAATGGATCAGCGGCCGGGTATATGCTTCCACGACCTAGGGACTTCACTTTGGCTCTCTATAATATTCGCACTACAGCGAGCGGAGAACTTCCTACAGACGAAGATCTATTGAGAGCTATCAATATGGGTGCGCCAGGGACAGCCATGCCCCCCTGGGAAGATGTTTTGACTGAAACTGAAAAAGAAGCTCTGATACAATATATCAAAACTTTCTCGAGATTTTTCTCTCCGGATGAGAATCCAGTGCCATTGGACCTGGGCAGTCCCACGGGAGTTACGGAAGAGGTTATAGCAGAAGGCAGAAGGCAGTATGAGGCCATTGAGTGCTGGAAGTGTCATGGTGATCAGGGTCGTGGTGACGGGGAGTCCGCACCAACACTGATGGACGATACAGGGTTTCCAATTGCAGCTGCAGATTTAACAGAAAATTGGTTTTTCAATGGCGGTGCAGAAGTAGAGGATATTTATAGAGCTTTAAGGACTGGGCTAGACGGCTCACCAATGCCAAATTTTTCAGATGTTCTCAATGCTGGAGTCATCACTAATGAAGAACTGTGGGCTATGGCACATTATGTGCGAAGTCTCGCTCCGGAGAATGCTCCGGGAATTTCTGAAGTTGTTCAGGCCAAGTTGTTAGTTGACGAAGGAGCTCAGGTGGCTACATCAGCCGATGATGAGGCCTGGACAGAAATTGAAGGGACATATATACCCCTTGTAGGACAGATCATAGTAAAGCCTCGGTGGTTCGATCCAAG
>Ga0315316_10000005_pt1 | contig 106705 bp, 105 predicted proteins | sample M160m3416metaG_FD_203702 | JGI IMG/M metagenome (GOLD analysis project Ga0315316, IMG submission 203702) | Ammonia-oxidizing marine archaeal communities from Monterey Bay, California, United States - M1 60m 3416 | ecosystem: Environmental > Aquatic > Marine > Intertidal zone | place: USA... | reverse complement strand
CGCCTTCTCTCGCACCATCTCCAAAATATTCACGGGTAGTCCCCGGACGACTAACAGGCTGCAATATAGTCTTACTACGCACTGTGGGCGCTTTTGCGCCTACAGGGGTAGTAAAATATCTCTCAGGGCTATTAATATAGTATGTATCTGGCAAGTGTTTCTCGACTTTTCCAATAATACCACGATTTTGCACTGCACTTCCGCCCCCCAATGTCACACCTTCATATGTTACCTTTGGATTGGTTTTAATGCGCAGCTCATCCACTGTCTTAGAGATCCATTTATCCCGCGCCTCCATACCCGCATTGAACCCCCCGCTACCTGCCGTCGTATAGCCGCGATTCAAGCCGGGTCCCACATTTTGCGTCTCAAAAGGTTTGACATTCGACATTTTCATTGCCGGATTGACACGAGATTGCATAAAATCACTCATATTCGGCGTCCCATGCGCCCATCCCATATTCTTTTGCGGCTTGAATAAAGGCGCCTGCCCTTTTTTGCAAATATCTTGTGAGCCTGCACCTTGCATGCTATCCAAAATACTCTCATTGCCATCCAAATTAGCTGTCCTCTGTCTAACATGCGACCCAAAAAAAGGAACCATATTATTATGCTTCAAATCCTTGGCAGTTACCCGCTCACCTGTTAGCGAGTGAAAAACAGGTGCTTTTTTAGTTAATCCTTTATTTATCGCCTTTTCATAAGAATCCTGCTGATAATATTTATCAGTAGCTGCGTTGGGATTCTGGTAGTAATTTACATTCTGCCCCAATTCACCATAGGTCTGGACCGGATAGTTGACCGGCGGAATGTTGGTATTTGGTAATTCTTGCTCTTTTTTCGCTTCACGCTCTTCAAAATTCTCTTTCTTTTTTTGATTCGATATTACATACAATGCTCCTAATGCTACAACTGGGATTGCGACTTCCATTATATATTTAGTAATATATTTTAATTACTAAATATTATCTGAATAGGGTGCAGGGTCTTTGAGTGACGTGGTAATCTTTCTCCAATAGGCGTGTATCTAAGTTATTTTGGAAATCCATGCAGACATTTTCTTGTGGATTTAAAATAAGTGGCCACCAATCGACTTGTTCTAAATCCCTATACATAAAAGCGGGATGTGTGACTCTGGATTGATCTGTAAATGGTTTGCAGTTTGAATAAGTAACCTTGTTTGATTTGACAACTCCAGCAGCAGGATATTCTTTTTCTATGCAATCTTTGGTAAGAGGCCGTGTAATTCCTAATAAATCACTATCTATGTCGATAGGATGTCCACCAGGAACCGATCGCAAATTAGCGCCCCATTTTTGTAGCCGAATATAAGGTCCCTCCATAAAGCAGGGACGGCAACCGGGACCGGGAGCATCCAACATATACCTGCCCGGTCCTGTGGACTCTTGCAGGATCTTAGCAGTTCTGCAAGGATCATAATTAAATCTAGTAAAAGCCATTATAATAATAATAGATAATATTTTATATTAAAGTTTTAATTTAAGATCTTACAATGGAATTGACCATCACCGAGAAAAAAGTTGAACCAACGATTTGCTTAAATATGATTGTTAAGAATGAAAGCAAAATTATTACTCGCCTTTTCGATAGCGTCCTGCCAATTATCGATAGTTACTGCATTTGCGATACAGGTAGTACCGATAATACAAAAGACATCATCACAAAGTATTTTAATGAAAAGAATATTACCGGTAAGATTATAGACCGCACCTTCAAAAATTTCGGATATAACAGAACAGAAGCCCTGAAAGCGGCGCGAGGAATGGCAACCTATCTCTTATTACTAGACGCCGATATGAAACTCGTCATTAAACCCGATTTTGATAAAAATAAACTTAGCGCACCTGTCTACAGCATACAACAAGGCCACCCGGCTTTCAAATACTATAATACCCGACTTGTTAGCGCTTCTCTCGATATAAAGTGTGTAGGTCCTACCCATGAGTACTATGATTTACCCAAAGGCACGGGGCAGGCACGCTTAGATAGTTTGTTTATTAATGATATAGGTGATGGCGGTTGTAAAGATAATAAGTTTGCGAGAGATATTCGTTTGTTAAAAGAAGGACTCGAGAGTGAGCCGAATAATGGTCGATATCATTTTTACCTTGCCAATAGCTATTATAATACCAATCAAATAGATGAAGCTATTAAATCGTATAAGAAACGCATTAAAATCAATGATTGGGTCGAAGAGTGCTGGTATTCGTATTATCGTTTAGGTCTTTGTTATCAAAAAAAAGGGCAACATGCAGAAGCACTTTCCGCATGGTTAGATGGATATGATTTTTACCCTCAAAGAGCAGAAAATATATACGAAATTGTCAAACATTATCGACTAGCCGCAAAGAATAAACTGGCATACCACTTCTACAAACTAGGAAAAAGTATCCCACTCCCCAATAGCAATGTTCTCTTTTTACATTGTGATATATATGACTATCTTTTGGATTATGAGTTTAGTATTTTTGCCTATTATCTGAATCCGCGCCCAAATATTCTCTCAAATTACATGAAATTATTTAGTATATCTAATAATCTTGACATGAATCACCTTCTCTCTAATTTTCAATTCTATTGTAAAAAGGTAACACCAAATACCCGCATCAATCTCGTCGACAAATTTGGAGATCTCTGCCCGGGTTTCACCAGTAGTACACCTTCGATTCTTCGACAGGGAGAGAACTATTTGCTTAATGTGCGATACGTTGACTATAAACTTTTAAGAAGCGGCGATTACGTATACAAGGATGGATCGAATGTCCACACGCGCAATGCTTATGTGTTAATGGATAAAAACTTCGAGGTGAAGGAAAAGAAGCTCTTCGAGCCTAGATTCGATTCGACATGTAGAATTCGGGGAATAGAAGATGTAAGAATTGTGCAACACGGAGAGAAAATACATTATATGGGGACATATCAAATTCCTGAAACATTTAAATTGTGTATATGTTTTGGGGAATATGACACGGATAAATCACGCTTGGCATTTAATTGTTTCAAATCACCAAAGAATAATGAATTTGAGAAGAATTGGACGTTGTTCAGCCATAAAAATGATCTTAAGTTTATTTACCATTGGAAACCATTTACCATTGGCCGCATTATTGATGCCTCCACATCTGAAATTATCGTCCAAGAAGAAGGACCGCCTGTTTTTAAATATTTCCGCGGTTCTACTAATGGATGCTATTACAATAATGAATATTGGTTTATTACTCATATCGTTCATCATTCGAAACCGCGACACTACTATCATTGTATGGTAGTGTTGGATGGAGAGACATTGAAATATAAACGACATTCTAGATTTTTTACTTTTGATAGCGAATGCGTTGAGTTTTGTCTTGGGTTGATTATTGAAGACGAGAGAATCATCACAACCCATAGTAATTGGGATGCTACATCTAAATTATATGTGTATGATAAAGAAACATTGTTAAAAGATTTGTTTGATTATTAAATGTAAATTAATATGAAAATTTACATTTATTTATATAGAAGAATAGTTGACACTGCATAATATAGGCGTACCCGTCCAATTATTAGAAGATTTAACAAAAGTAACATCATAATACCCCCAATCATCTTCACCTGGCATCCATAACTTCAGACTTACCTGTTGATTCGCCCCGTTTATATTCATCAGTGACTGATTCGATGGTACTGCTTGATTTCGCGCGATATGGTTATTGGGGGATGGGCAAAAGGCGATAACATGAACTTCGCGTCCAGGAAAGGTAAAGAGTTCTATCCAGATTTCTCCGTTTTGGCTGTTTTGGTCCTTCCACCATAATCGTACCTTTGAATCCTTATATAAGTCTCGATCAAGGTGGTCAGTTCTATTGACGGAGTTGATTGCTCCAGAGGCGCTGGGACCAATAGGTCCAGTCGGTCCCTGCGGACCCGTTAAGAATGACGCATCGGGATCAGACAAACGGAACCAAGAAGCATACATCTCGCCGCCCGCCCCGGACGACGTGGTAAGACTTCCTGAAGTAGAAGGGAAATTCGCAACTCCTCCAGATGATCCGGTCCAAAACACATTTGTTGATTTTAATGCTGTTTGTGAGGCTAAATGCCCATCTCCTTCTACCCTCCAAACCTTTCTTGTTGCCATAAAGAACTCGCCACTAACTTTCTTGTATGAAAAGGCAACCCAATAAAGCTCATTAGCTGATAAATCTACACCATTTCCATCAAAAGAAATTACGACAAAGCTAGAATCCCAACTTTTTGCCGGCAAATTTGAAATTTCCAAATAACCTTCGCCCATTTTGTTTGTAGCATCCGGTAGAGAATGAGCACCGAAAGAAGGATTAGCTTTATTTTTGTATATACATACTCCTAATTCACCGCCACCACCTATAATATCGTGTGTTTTAGTTGTAGAATATAGTGTAAAATTTTTATATGTTCCGGTTGTGGGGCAAATAAAGCTCTGATACCAAATTGTGAAATCAACGTCGTTTCCCTGAGGATCCATGCCACGTACTAAATCATTCCCTTCTTGATCGTATATTACCAGCGGACCAGGTTCATATGGTAACATAGAATTTCCCGGCGCGCCTATACCATCTTTTCCAGCAGGTCCAGTCGGTCCTAATAGAAATGTTGCATTTGGATCGGACAAACGGAACCAATATGGATAATTCGAGGGTCTTAATATGGTCGCAGAAATCGCCGCCCAGCTTCCGTCGGGGTTAATGCCGAAGATGCTGTCGTGGACTGGTAAGTCCGTCTGGTATTGCAATGGCTTGAACCAGGTCCCTACGTCGTGAAATTCGACCATCAGATTATTTTGAATGTTGATGCAACCCATTCCTACCCAGTACGTTTTATTTGCTACTAAATCTGCAGGCGTATTTAGTGGTATAGGCCACATCTTGCCTCTTGCGTCGAAGTCGGTTGCCTTACTTATTTTTCCTTCAGCTATTATTGTAGAAGGGGCGGCGTGGTCGATTCCGTTGCCCCCATCAGAACATATACAGGCGCAAAAATGCCCACGCCACGCGGAGCTGGAGCCGGCGCCCGTTCGAAGGGTGATTGTGTAATATTTTCCAGTAGAAGGGGCAATGAATTTATAAAAATTTCCCTTGTATTGCTCAAGATTTTGGGACTGCTCCACAACGAGATCCACTCCGAATGGTTCATACGGAATCATTGAGTTGCCTGGCGTTCCAATACCATCTGCCCCTGCTGGACCTGCCGCACCAGTTGGTCCCTGTATTCCTGTAAAAGAAGGTGTGGCATTATATATACGAAACCAATATGCCACATTATTTTCGGCGGTTTCATCAAAGTCAGCAACAGAAGGAAATACAACATCCGTTGTGATGAGAGTTTTATCTGTGCCGCCCCATCCAAACCCCCCCGCCGTTGAAAGAAAACGAGTTTCAAGACTTCCGCTGCTATTATGTGATATCCCAAGCCAATATTTTGTATTTGCAGTTAAGCTAATACTAGAATTAAATGTTATAGTGGTGAAAGCGCTGTCTTGTCTTGTATTTCCATTGAAATACTGCTTTCCTTCCGCCAATTTAATTGATGGAGCCCCTAATCTGGTAGCACCACTAGAATTACTATAAATTGCCGCACCTATAGTACCATTTACTCCTAAGTCACCTGCATTACCTGATGTATAAAGAGTTATGTTTGTATAATTTCCTGTACTGGGGGCAAAAAATTGTGTATAATAAATTGTTCTATTGACAAGAGTAAATTCAGCAGACACGACTTTTATGTTAAAAGGCTCATAAGGAATTACAGCATTAGTAGGTATGTTCCCCCCGTCACCCGTGCCATTGGCGCCATTTAGAACATAAGAAAACATTGTATCAGTTGCATCTACAAACGCACCTGATCCACCTAATGAATTCCATACAATATTGTAATATGGCAACTCACCAGGACGTACGGGAGGGTTTGTAACTTCCGTTATTAATCCCACTTCAAAATTATTAGGGTTTGCGCGATCCATAATTGTTCCAAAAGCAGACGCATCCCGGATATGTTGAGCAAGAGTATCAAGCCACACACCCATTGAAACCCCCGAAGTATTATTAGTTGTTAGTCTTACCTGATTCGTACCACTCCCTGAGGGAGCCTCTGTAAGCTCAATAATACCCTCGTATGTCCCTCCACCGCCTGAGGGCGGCGGCCATCCGCTCGGCGGAGCGGTATACTTGCGTTGAGTAGAATTAGCACCATCTAACCCTTGCGGTCCATCCGGTCCAATCGGTCCAATCGGTCCAATCGGTCCAACCGGTCCCAGAGGACCAGGGGCTCCGCTACCAAAACTGGCATTGTCATTATAAAGACGGAACCAACAGGCATTTTCTGATGCCGCGAAGCGAATTAAATCTGTTGATGTAATTGTCTGTTGAAAAACACCGCCGGGGAAAGCATTTGTCGTATTAAAATGAAGAACAGAATTATAATCGACATTATAATCTTCATGGATAGGGAAAAAATTATATGGACCGCCACCCGGTGCTGCCCATCCAAAGGCAAACCAATATAATTGATTTGCGACTAAATTGATGCTTGCATCAAATATAACATCAACAAAAGCATTGTAGTCTCCTGGATTTCCCGCAATATTACCTTGTCCTAATTTTTCACTTGGCGCACCATGATTATCTTGCCCACTAAATTGAAACGTGGGTAGAAGAGTGCTTGAATTATCATAAATTGCCATTCCAAAGTTGATAGGTGCACCGCCTGGAACACCAGGCTGTCCCCCTAATAACATGCGGGCATTCGTATAAGTACCTGTAGACGGCGCCATAAATTGGATATAATATCCATGCTCGGTTTGCATACTCCCAGTGTCCGATAATACAATATTCTGGTTCCATGGCTCATATGGAATCATGGCATTTGCAGCATCACTATTAGGTGGTCCAGGAGGTCCAGTTGGTCCTAGTAATCCGCCAAATGACACATTATCATTATAAATGCGGAACCAACATGCAGCCTCACTATCGATTGTTGTCGCCCCAATATTAAATGTTCCAGCTACAAAATAAGTGCTGAGATTTGGTCCTTGTCTCACCACCGAATATGCACTATTATAATCATTATGAAATCCCATTTGTAGGTTCCCGGCGCCGTCGTTGTCAGCTGCAAATACTGCCCAATATTGAGTATTTGCACTTAAATCAATAGGTGAACTGAACGCGATATCATGATATCTACGTTGAGGATTTATTACACCGGTATAAGTTATAAAACCGCTTCCTAATGGTGCCCCTGTTGTGGGGGTGCCTGGTTGACCTGGTGTATTACTACAAATAGCGACTCCCAGTTGCCCTCGCCATGTCGCCGCCGAACCCTGAGTTGTAAATAAAACCATATTTGTATAAGCGGCTGTTGTAGGGGCGAAAAATTGTGTACAATATACAATTTGGTCGTTGAGCGTCACTTGGCTCAATGTAATATCCAAATTCCATGGTTCATAAGGAATTGCGGCAAATGCAGAATCAGCATTTGGTGGTCCAGCGGGTCCAGGTGGACCGGTCGGTCCGCCGGGAGGGCCTGCCGGTCCGGCAGGTCCAACGGGTCCTGTAGCAAAACTACTATACTCATTATAAATTCGGAACCAACACGCAAACTCACTATCGGCTGTTGTCCCAATAGTAAATGTCCCCGCTATAAAATCATTAGTCCCTTGTCTCACCGTCGAATTCGGCGAGTGATAATCAGCATGAAATCCCATAAACAAGTTGCCAGTGGTATTATCAGCACCAAATACTGCCCAATATATAGTATTTGCACTTAAATCAATAGGTGAACTGAATGCGATATCATTATATCTTTCTTGAGGATTTGTTGCACCTGAAAAAGTTATAAAACCGCTTCCTAATGGTGCCCCTGTTGTGGGGGTGCCCGGTTGACCTGGTGTATTACTACAAATAGCAACTCCCAAAGTTCCGGCATAGGTAGCAGTCGAAGAAGAAGAAGTTAATACAACCATATTTGTATAAGAGGCTGTTGCAGGGGCGAAAAATTGTATACAATATGCTGTTTGATCGACCAAGGCGCCGACGGCGACGTCGATGTGATGAACATTTACATTCCATGGTTCATAAGGAATTGCGCCATTTCCGGAACCATCGCTGCCACTTCCTGTCCCCCATTCGACTCCGCCAAATCCATCGCCCTTTGCTTGCACAACCTGTCCTGCAGTTCCTTCAATGCCACCAATAAGAAGTTTCTCTGACATCAAATCAAAGGCACTTGGAAAGGGGGACGCCGGTACACCAGGTCCCGAATTACAAGAAACAACATTTATTCCACCTGCGCGCAGTACTAGTGGAGATCCACCAGTATAGTATCCTGTAATTGCACTATCAATGTATGTGTGTGGGATCGTTGACCCAAAGACTAATGCCTGGTTAAACGCTGAGGCTGGATTAGTGCCCGCTTGAAATCTTGCTATATCGCCGCCGAAGGGTCCATCAACAACATCTAACCTATATACAGGATTTGCTGTGTTAATACCAACATAACCACTCTGATCCACAACAAGTGCAGAAGATGTATCTATTACTCTTACCTTAAGTACCTCATTGGTAGAAATATCAAAGGAATTTCCTGGACCAATGAATGTTCCATCACAAAAAGTAATAGAACTAACATCGATAATAGGATTGCAAGACATATCTAGTGTCCCACTGGGATCGCCTATTGCAGGCTCCCAAGAAGTATTTCCAATGCCATCCGTCGTTAAAACATCATTAGGATTTCCGTCTGTGTCTGGTAATTTCCATACTATATTAGAGGCAATAGCATCAGGTGCTTTAAAACCCACATAATTTGTTCCACCTCCTGTTCTCTCCATAAATTGTAATTCTCCGGTATCTACATTGCCTATTGGTCCTATTCGTATGGCGCCCTGGGTCCTTGGTGCCGCACCACCTGTAGTATTTGAGGGATCAATAAAAAGAGAAACTCCTGGTAGGGGTATATTACCCATACCTATTTCGCCTCCTGACATATCTGAATTTACACCAGCTATATTTAATGCTTGAACATAATCACCACTCGCATTTTTGAAATTGAATTTTAACATATTTTGTTGTTCCGAATTGGCTGAAAATTGGTGACCTTTTGCAACTATATGCCATCCACGATTTATATTTGAAAAGGAAGCTTTATTAAAAGACCCATCTGTAATTAAATTAATAGCTGTTTGATAACCTGAATCAGCCTGACTATTATCACCAATTGCTATGTATGGTCCGACGCCACTCGCAGTGTATTTGCCCTTAAAATATATATATGATTTTGGATTTGTTCCTGTTGTATTAAGGGAATCAGCTGAACCTATTAAAATATTTCCACTATGATCCACCACAAATGCATTAGAGACATCCTTAACATTAATTTTAAGAACCTGATTGGTCGAAATATCAAAGGAATTTCCTGGTCCAATATACGTTCCATCGCAAAAGGTGATTGAGCTTACGTCAATAATAGGATTGCAGGACATATCTAATCCGCCCGATATATCGAAAGGTGGTCCTGTAGGTCCCGTTAACCCCGCTGCCCCTGTAGGTCCAGTAGCTCCGGTAGCTCCGGTAGCTCCTGTAAAACCTGTAAATCCTGCTGTCCCTGTAGGTCCTGTAATGCCAGTTGGTCCCGTTAATCCCGCTGCCCCTGTAGCTCCTGTAAATCCTGTAAATCCTGCTGTCCCTGTAGGTCCTGTAATGCCAGTTGGTCCTGTAAATCCTGTCGGACCTGTTGGTCCGTCATGCGTCATAATAACGCACCATATTCGCACTTCACCTGTCAACGTTCCTTGCCCTTCATACCATGTCCCTTCGATAAAGTACTGCGTTAGTGTAACTGCAACGGCGGCGACACTGCCTGTATAAATAACATAGTTATTGGGGTAGCCGTTTGTTGCTCTCTCTAATAGAAGTGTCGAACCGGCTGGAATAGCAGTAATTTCTGCGGAGCGATCAATGCCAGCCGAATCATCAATATATAAATCGAATCCGATGGTCGTAGAATTTGTACAATCCAAGGAAAATCCGGTACCCAAATATAAAGCATATTCCCCGATGCCGCCCGGAGGAGACACACCTGCAACACCAACATTATACTCCCCATCAATAAAGATAGCACAAAAGGGTTTGGCTTGTAATCCGGTAGGTCCTGTTGGACCGACAATCCCTATTGGACCGGTTGAACCCGTCGGACCAGTTAATCCTATAAATCCCGTCGCGCCGACGGGACCTGTGCTGCCCGTGGCTCCGGTGAAACCTGTTGGCCCTGTATAACCACGGGCACCCGTTGCCCCCGTCGCCCCTGTTGGTCCTGTAAGTCCCGTCGGTCCTATCTGACCAGTCGGTCCTGTTAAACCCGTTGGACCCGTAGGACCTATCGCGCCCGTCATTCCGGTAGTGCCTGTAGCGCCTGTAGGACCTGTGCAGCAAGGTCCAGTTGGACCCGTAGGTCCAGTATCCCCTGTGAAACCTTGAGGTCCTGTTGAACCTGTCGGTCCCGTAGGACCCGGACGACAAGCATAAATATTTATAGCCGCCGCGGCGGTCCCGGGAAAATTACCGGCGCCTTCGAGACCGGTAATAGAAGAGGCAGTCATAGCGTCGGTAAGCACGACGGGCGGATTACTACTTAATGTAATCGCTGAAGTTGTAGTAAATTTAATATAATTATGTGGATATCCATTGGTGGCTGTTTCTATAAAAATAGTGGTTCCTATTGGAAATAATGCATCCACATCTGCTTGGGATGTTATTGTAAGATTACCTGCACTATCGGTAACGCTGAGCACGACTTCCTGATTTGAACCTGAAAGCCATGTACTTACGCTAGAAACTTCAGTAGTTCCATCATATAGTATATATTCTCCAGCACCATTCGGACCTGCCGCAAGTTTATTAGTATTGTATTCACCATTTACCCAAACTGATGTGCAGGGAATCAGAGCGGGTCCCGTTGGCCCTGTCGCTCCGGTCGCTCCGGTCGCTCCGGTCGCTCCTGTTGGTCCTGTTGGTCCTGTTGGTCCTGTTGGTCCTGTTGGTCCTGTGGCTCCCGTCGCACCTGTAGACCCGGTTGCGCCTGTAAAACCTGTCATACCTGTCGCGCCTGTAGCACCTGTAAATCCCGTAGGACCAAATGCCCCAGTAAACCCTGTTGCACCTGTTGCACCTGTTGCACCTGTGCAACACGGACCTGTTGGTCCCCTCATTCCCGTAGCACCTGTACCAGAAGCCGTACCGGCTGGACCTGTAGGACCCACAATACCTGTATAACCTGTCTCACCCTTCATACCCGTAGGTCCTACAGGACCCGCTACCCCAGTCGGACCAGTTGCTCCCGTAAATCCCGTGGCTCCGGTATTCGTACCCCACCCCGGCGCGCCTTGGGCTCCAGTAGCCCCTGTAGCACCTGTCACCCCGGGGGCTGCGGGTCCCGGCAAACCAGTTGGACCAGGTATGCAGCACATGCCAGATTGAGCTACTTGTTGTTTTCTTAAATAGGAACTATAAGCTGAACATGACATAGTAAATTTATAATATAATCAGCTATTTTTTTTTGTAGATAAACACATTATCTAAACTAATAATTTAAATAATTAATCCCAAATATATCATGGAACTAGCTGGACTTTTTGAAAAATATGGAAGCGACAAAAACAGGAATGGGTATACACCTGTCTACCATTCACTTTTTAAAAATCTCCGTGATAAAGAAATGGTTTTTCTGGAGATTGGTATTGGTACGATGATTAAGGGTGCGCCATCATCGATGGTAGGATATGCCTTGCCAAATTACAAACCGGGAGGTTCCTTGCGCGCATGGCGCGATTACTTCCCCAAGGCTCAAATTCATGGCGTTGACATCCAACCTGATACCCAATTTACCGAAGAACGTATTAAGACCCATCTATGCAATTCCACCGATGCAGAAGCATGTCGTGCTTCGTTTCAAAAAGAAGATTTTCCAACTAACATAGATATTATCATTGATGATGGTGCTCATTACGATGAGTATCAATTAAAAACATTCTATCATTTTTTCAATCTTGTAAATGAGGGTGGGTTTTACATTATAGAAGATGTCTATCCCAGCAGTCGTATTATGACCGAATTTTTACCAAAAATAAGGAACTATGCTAAGGGAGCACACGTATTTGCGGCTTATCTAACCGATGATCGCGAAAAACGTACACCTATTCTTATAATTTCAAAATAATCAAGAACTTAAAAATAGTATTTAATAATTAATGTAATGAATTCAATAGCTTTGTTGATTCCTGTTTGTAGTCGCGGCAAAGATTATAAAACCATAGACGATACTCCTTTTGTGCGTATCTTCTATCCTAATTTTTTAAAAACATATAATCCAGCACATAACTATACAATTTATTTGGGTATTGATAATACAGATACTTTTTATGTTTCAAATGCAATGTTATTTTCTTTGCGATCAACCAAGAATATTACAATCAAGACTCCCTTTCTCACAGGCTGTGAACACAAACCTGCATTTGCATGGAATAAATTATTTGAATTGGCGTACAAGGATAATCACGATTATTTTTATCAAATTGGTGATGATATTAAAATGTTAACGCCATGGGTCGATAAATTTATCGAGATCCTTTCTGGACGTGATAATAAAGGTGTGGTGGGTGGATGCCATGATGCCAATTATTATGGACGAATAAATCGAAAGAAAACACCCGTTATAGAAAATGCATTCGTACATCGAAAGCATTATCAAATATTTAATACTTTTTTTAATAAAAGTATAGAGAATTGGTATTGTGATGACTGGATAACAGAGGTGTATAAACCTAATTTATCGACATTATGCGTTGATATCAAAGTAGTGAACACAATAATGGCTAGATATCATGTTAAGGATATTGGTGGAGAAATAAAAGAAAAAATAATGAAAGATAAGAAATTAATGAATGAAATCAGGGAACTGGATCAATAAAATTAACATCGTCTACCCGTATACCAAGACCAACAGAAATATGAAAATTATTATTTTCTGGTAAAAAGTCAGTATTGTATAAGTCAAGAAGCTGAGGAAACCCTCCCACTTTTCCTCTTATACTAACTGAAATCGAATGATATAGTGGGATGGGTATATCTAATTCCGCACATCCACATAAATTTTCCTTTACAATTTCCACAGTTCCTGAAATATCTGTCGCTGGCATTAGGAGTCCATCTGGACCTATAGGTCCGTTGGGACCACCGATCAGCTTATTACAATAAACCCATACTTTTAATTCTACAATGCCAAAATTGCCGGGTGTGGGACTTCCTGCGACTATTAATGCGGGGTCCATATTAAATGACCATGAAATTTTAGTAACGCGAGAGTTAACATAGTATGTTGAGTGTGCCGGTGGTATACATAAAGGTGTTAGGGGTAGTGTTAGATCCCAGGAATTACCAGCATTCCATGCTTGCACTGGGGCGCCGATATAGCGTGCAGATGCTATATTTGCTTGTGGTGCAGTAAATCCAACTTGAATCCCGCCTTGTTCATTGCCTGGGTATCCGGGGTGCAGCCACCAGTCACCAAGCCCATCTGCCGTCGTATTCAGAGTCCATTGCGCGCCTGGAGTTCCGACGCCGGCGATAGCAATCAGCGCAGAATTAAACATCGCTGAGAAATAATAGGTATTTAAAAGCCGGGCGGTGATTGAATCGGGACCTGTAGCACCCGTGGGTCCAGTTACGCCGTCTGCCCCTTGTGAACCTGTAGGACCTGTTGCGCCTGTTGAGCCACTCAGACCTGTAATACCAGTTTGTCCTGTAGGTCCCGGCGGGCCTGGATCACCAATAGCTCCTGATGACCCTGTGGGACCGGTCGTTCCTGTAATGCCGGTCGGACCTGTCGAGCCCGTAAATCCGGTTCTACCAGTGGCGCCGATGCTTCCCGCAGTACCAGCCACACCGGAAGTACCTGTAGAACCTGTTATCCCGGTATTACCCGTTGATCCCGTAGCACCAGTAAAGCCAGTAGGTCCGTCAATTCCTAAGACTCCCGTTGGTCCTGTTGGACCTGTTGCCCCGGGCGCACCCTGAGTCCCCGTTGCACCTGTTGTTCCTGTTATTCCTTGAAAACCCGTAGGACCCGTCGGTCCTGTAGCGCCCGTAGGACCGGTAATTCCTGTAGCGCCAGTCGGTCCAGTAAATCCTGTGCCGCCTGTATTTCCTTTTTCTCCTGTTGGACCAGTCGGACCTTGTAGCCCTTGCGGTCCAGTGCTTCCCGTAAATCCTGTTGCACTTGGCGCGGGCGGACCCGTTACTCCAGTTGGACCTCTATCACCTGTACATCCCGTAGAGCCTGTAATTCCCGGAGGACCAGTAGGTCCCGTCGGACCTGTAATGCCTGGTAATCCTGTCGGTCCAGTTTGTCCAGATGGTCCTTGCACAATTCCATTGATCCCCGTATCTCCTATAGTACCTGTATCACCAGCAAATCCTTGCAATCCTGTGGGTCCGGTAAATCCTTGGGGTCCAGAAGGTCCTGTTACTCCGGTAGCGCCAGAATCGCCATCAATGCCTGTCGGTCCTGTGGAGCCTGTTAAACCTGTTGGTCCAGAACTTCCCTGCGGTCCTTGTGGACCCGGTACGTCATTGAGTCCCGCAGGTCCTGTTGGACCTGTCGCGCCACGCGCGCCGCGCGCCCCTGTAGGACCAACAGGGCCAGTAGGACCCGTGCCATCATTACCTGGAGGACCAGTGGCACCTGTTTTGCCGGGAATTCCATTAGCCCCCGTTTTACCGATGACACAACATCGTTTTTGATTTAAGCGTTTATTATAATTAGAAAATCCCGCTATACTTTTCATTGATAACATTTATATAATGGTAAGCTAAAAAAATAGCTAAAATTCCACAATTTCGTATTTTAATCCGATCGATATGAAACCATTCTTTTCCGGGATCGTCGTGGTTGTCCAACCCGGGCTTAAAACTGGTAGAGGAGTGACGCTGACTGATATTGTATTTTTAACAAAAGATTTATGGCAGCGGACATCCAAAGGAGGGTCAATTTTAACACAACCACAAGATCGGTCTCGTGGAATAACACCACGATGCGCATTTGGCTTCGCGGGATTTGACCCTGAACTATCTGTTTCACAATAGACATAAATCTGTACATTCCACCCTGCCATTGTTTGGGACTGATTCCATCCATAGAACGGAGGTCCGCCGGATATACCTTGCCCAAAACCATATGAAAATTCTGTAATTCTTGAATATGTCCATGGAAGAGATATCGAAGGAGGTGATACCATATATGGCGATTGTCCAAATACTGACCATTGTCCTTTCCAAACAGGCTGCGCAGTGCGCCAATACCGCGCTTGTGGAAATGCTGGATTAGATTCAGCCGCTCCTATACCAGGGTATATCCAAAATTCTTGTTCTCGTAGAGTTATGGCCGTCCATCCACTGAAGAGATTGACGGACCAAGTTCCTGATGGATCACTTGTACCGCCGCCAGGAGCATCATTATTTCCGTATAAAAATCCACTAAAACTTACCATATTAATATTTAAGTCTGCAAAACCTGTGGGTCCAGGTGGACCGGGTTGCCCCACACCAGTAGGTCCCGTTGGACCATCAGGACCATTAGGACCCGCCGCCCCTGTAGGACCTGTTGCACCTTGTGCTCCGCCAACTCCTTGTGTGCCCGTTGATCCTGTGGGACCTGACGATCCAGTTGCCCCTTGTAATCCTCTAGGTCCAGTAGCCCCAGTAGCCCCAGTTGATCCTCTAGGACCAGTTACCCCGGTAATCCCGGTTATTCCTGTAAATCCTTGAGCGCCTGTTGAACCTGTAGAGCCGCGGGCTCCCGTAGCTCCCGTAACACCTGTAGGACCGCGAAATCCCGTCGGTCCAGGAGCACCCGTTGAACCTGCCGCTGCAAGATCCTGATCGCCAGTAACGCCAGTTGGACCAGTCATACCCTCATTCCCTTGAAATCCCGTAGGACCTATAGCTCCCGTATAGCCTGTCGGTCCTGTGACACCCGCAGGTCCTTGTGGACCTGTTGGTCCAGTAGGACCAGTATCTCCTGGATCTCCTGTAGCACCTGTCATCCCAACCAAGCCAGTAGGACCTGTTGCTCCTGTTGGTCCCGTCTGACCTGTTACGCCACTTAATCCTGTGGACCCTACAGGTCCGGTAGCCCCTGTGGCGCCAGTTACACCGAGCAATTCAAAGGAAGACGCGCCGGTAGGTCCAATAAATGATGTTCCTAGTCCTGTTGGTCCAGTTGCCCCCGTTAAACCGGTACCCCCAGTTTGTCCCTGTGGACCAGTTTGTCCTTGAGCACCTGTTATACCTGTTCCGCCAGTAGTTCCTGTTAAGCCAGTAATCCCAGTAGGACCCTGCAATCCTTGTGGTCCATCATCGCCAATAGTCCCCGTAGGTCCTTGCGCGCCAACAGCTCCGGTGTGCCCTATTGTACCAGGTAGACCAGTAGGACCTGTCGGTCCAGTATCACCTTGAAGTCCAGTGGGTCCTATTGGACCGGAAAATCCTTGCGGTCCTACTGGTCCATCAGGACCTTGAGGTCCTGTAGGACCTGAGGCGCCGCTGCCACGCGCTCCCGTCGCACCTGTTCCTCCAGAGGACCCATTGGGACCTGGACAACAGCAGACAAAATCTTTATTACGCCTTGCTAAATAACTGGAAAAATTTCGGTAACTAGCATTATAACTATAACGTCCTCGCTTGTTATATGACATATTATATACATATGACAAGATATTATGGTGTAAGTATATCTATATAAGCAACAACATTTATTCCTACTGTCTGTCGCGCTCGGGCTGATCCTTGTAGACAGCTAATAGACATTGCTAGAAGTGGTCCGCCATTATCTACGGGGGCACATTCAATGAGAAGCGGCGTTTCATTTCCGAAACGATCGCGCAGTAGAGTTCCATAACATGATGATATATCGGGTTGAAGAAGATCACTGCCCCACAACCCAGCTTGTTCCATGAGATGTTGGGTAGGTTCGCCATTTGTGTCAGCTAAATTCGTCGCAATCGGAGTGCCGTCGCAAAACGACCATACTTTCAAAATTATGGGGGAACCACTAAACATACTACTGGCTGTACCAGGATTATCATTTACTAAACTATAAGAGACGCGTGTGACCTGTGCCTTTGCGTATGGTAAGCAGGCGGAAGGTATCCACCGCGCAAAAGGACCCGGTCGGGGTCCGCTGGGGGGAGTATGGAATGCGAATGGCGCTAGTCCTCCCACATAGGCATTATTAGCTGCATATTGAATATTAACCACTCCGCCGACCCGTGCTGGTCCTGGAAATCGCGCGCCATCAAACTGCATACAGCCACCACCCCAGGGAAACATCCAATGATCTTCACTAACCCCGCCACCTGCGCTTGGCGATATTATACCGCCGGCGGGTATTATACAACTGAAAGGTATTACTTCTTTTCGGGTGGTAATTCCTGCAAAATCGCTTGGTCCCCAAATAAAAGATGTATTTTCTGGACCATCGGGACCCGTGGCGCCAGTTATACCCGTCGGACCCGCTGGTCCTGCACCCCCAATTCCGCCCGTAGGTCCGGGTGGACCATCCGGACCTGGGCGACTACCTGTTAGCCCTGTGATCCCCGTTGGACCTTGAAAACCCGTCGGTCCTGTATCACCTGTAGGACCTTCTTCACCTTGCGGGCCTGTTGGTCCCGTAAATCCTAATGGACCTGTGGCGCCTGTAGCCCCCGTAGCACCCGTAGCACCCGTAGCACCCGTTGCCCCTTGAGGTCCAAAGGCGCCAAAGGCGCCGGCAGGTCCTGTCGGTCCTATACAATTAATATCGCCAACCATAATTGTGTGAACCGCGCCAGTAAAGAATGTCCCTGTTGTGCTTATAGGTGTAACGTCTAGTGTCACAACGCCAGCGGCGATGCCCGCTAGTGTAATAATATACAGGGCATTTACATTTGTATATCCAGTATTTGGGCATACATTACTATAACCTCTTATAAATACAACTTGCCCGGCAAGCGCCGCTAAAAAGCCTGGTGTGAAAGTCGGTAGAGTTCCACAATCAGGCGTCGTGGAAACATCAATTGTAGCTACAAGGGCTGGATTGTTGGTTGTCGCCCCCCCACCATCTAAAGCTTGCCATAAACTGGCGACCGCTGGAGCTGTTGGAAGGGCTTTTCGCCAATCATTGGAGATCACAAAGCATCCGGGTCCTGTTGGACCTGTCGGTCCCGTTATTCCAGTCATCCCCGTATCGCCCTGCGGTCCTGTGGCTCCCGTTCGCCCAGTCGCGCCAGTAGGTCCTTGCTGTCCACGTGGTCCCGTAGGTCCGACACGCACAGCTTCTCCTTGTAGTCCTGTAGCACCCGTTACGCCGATAGGCGTGGGAAAAGGAACTATAGGTCCCGTAGGACCTGTCGTATTGTTATCTGCGCCTGTAGCGCCTTGAGCGCCAGTAAATCCTTGTGGTCCCAAAGAGCCTGTTGGACCTACTTCGCCAGTCGGACCAGTAAAACCGCAAGGACCCGTATCACCATTTGTACCCGTAGGTCCTGTCGCCCCTGTGCCCCCTGTTGGACCCGTAGGTCCTTGGTTGCCTTGGGCGCCTGTCATACCGGTATCTCCCGGGAGTCCGGTCGCACCTACTTCACCTGTTGGACCTTGACTACCTTGCGCGCCCGCTGCTCCTGTAGCGCCCTGTGATCCTATAGCACCGGCAATACCGGTATTACCCGTTTGGCCTGGAGCACCTACAGGACCTGTCGGCCCCGTTGGACCTCCTTGTGTATTATTTTCACCCGTAGGTCCGGTCGGACCTCGATATCCTAGAGACCCTGTAGGACCTGTTCCACCAGTATTACCGACTGGCGCGCCACCCCCAGTGGGTCCTGTATTGCCTGTTTGTCCAGCAGGTCCCCCATATCCGATAGATCCCGTGGGACCTGTAATCCCATCTTTTCCGGGTTTTCCATCACAACAGCCTCCATTTCCTGGATAAGCTTTCATTTTCATTGATGCACATGACATATGTATTATATATATATAATCATACTTTTCTAGTTATTCTAAATCTCTCACTTAAAATATATCCATTGAATTAACAATCCATTCGTTTTATTATCACCAAATAGATTACTCAATCTGTGATAATGCTTTGGATCAAAGTAGACCATTCGATTAAAAATATTTCCAATGCTGTCTACCTCGTGCCATTTTGTAATATCTTTTGTAAAGCGCGGCAGATTCAATCCTTGAAATTCTTCTCCTTCTTCTTTATAACGTGTATTATCATTAAATACATAAAACTTAATACCCGATTGTATTGGAGCGTGCGGCGTAAGGAAAAGGGCAATACATAATCTTTTACTAGTGCCGTTTATAGCTAAAGAATTATTTGCTGTATAGTACTTAAAATGTGTTTCGTATTCAAGGGCATCGGGGAGTAAAGATGCAGGTATACATGTTTTAATTTTTTGTAGGATTTCTTTGGAAAGAGATGTTTTGGCTTGAAAGCTATCATCTTTTTTTATATATGGGAGATTCAGAGCATGTTGCCTATATTTCATAGGATTATCTAGTACACTATCAATTGTAATAATACCAACTTTTTGCCTATAAATTTTTTGTAAAACGATTTTTGCATTATTTTTCCAAAAGTTGTATTCTGTTATAAAACTATTAGTCGGACTAATTTCTTTAATTTTTGTAAGTACGATCAAATATAGGGTTTGTCCTTGACAATATTTACAATTTTTGGGTATTACACAATTAAATATACTAGATGAAAGGTTAATGCAAGGGTCTAAGGAGGCAAATAACGCTTGACAATAGAAAGAAATTTTCGTTCCAATTTTGGCATTATATGTTAGCATATTGTGCAGGAAAAATTTAATACGATTCCTATCGGTAATAGTGGGCAATTCACGATCATTTGGAAAATCATCAAAGAAAATAGCGTCAAATTTTCCAATAGTTGGGAGCAAATCCTGCCATTGTCCCTTAACGATGATTACTTTTTGATTTGGATAATCTTTCTTCCAAACTTTGATTCTTTCAATAACATTATCGTCACATTCCACGATAGTATACGAATTTGGTTTATGCGATAGAATTCTGGATGCGGAGTATCCCATACCGAAGCCTATTTCTAGGACATTTCCTTGAGGTTCGAGTGTATCAATACATGCTTCCATATATTGTTTTTCCCATTCCATCATAACTTGTCCTCCGTTTGTATCGAGTAGAATCTCTTTTCCATATATATCTTTTTTATAAGTCAAAGACATATATTCATTATAAGGAGGTTTATTTAAATCTTTTTAACAGAAAGGTCCTTGCGGGCGTTGACATTTTGGAATGACTAAAGGTTTGGGCAAATATGTTTGTAATTTATTGAAAAAGGTAATTCCGGGAACACATTTCACGTCAGCGGTAAATGGTTTTTGCGGTTTTACAAGATTCGTCGAGTCAATTCCATAGAGAAAGCTTTCTGTGTCGGTTGCATTGCATGACAATTCGGTATTTGGTGTATAGCCGGTATTAATTCCAAAGCATGGGAAGCGTGTATCATAGGCGGTTCGTTTATATTTATAAAGATCATAACCCAAAGATAGTTGGTAACTTCTTTGCTGTAGACAATAGTCGCTGCGAGTATTATTATTTCTTGTTGATGCCATTAATATATTAATATATATTTTTTTTACTTGCAATTTACATTGCAGGGACCACGACCTTCGTAGCTTTGGTCACGTACAAGATCGCGGGTTGGAAGTCCCCCGCGGATCCAGCCTTTGGCGGCAACTCCCTCAACAAGGTTGGCTGGGTTTTGCACAGTCGCTTTAAGACTGGGCACCAAATCTTCATATTGATGGAAGTAAGAGATCTCGCTAGTGGTGTTGCAGCTCTTGACGTTGGTGACATAATCGCCTTGCTGTAATTTTGCTTCTAACACGGGGTGGGAAGGACCGCGTCCCAAATATGGCACAGTGGCGAATGGACGCTGGTACAAGCTAATACGGCATTTCGGGTGCGTCTGAATCGATCCAATCTTCAGCTTGGAATCACTATTGATATTGCAGCCACCGGCACCGCAATAGTTGCCAAAGCCGCCATTGTAGAATACATTGGGTTGGCTCGTTGCGAATTCAATGGGTTTCTTCATTCCGCAATATTTTACAAAATAGTTCTGTACTGAATAAGAACCAAAATCGGCATTCTGTACATTTCTTTGAGATAAATTGCATTCATCGTCTCCAATGCGACTCATGTTGTCGAATGTATAACTATGGACACTCGTCATATAATTATACATAAGAAAATTTATTTAAACAATTATGTGGGGTTGCGGTAATTATTCTTAGAGCATTGCAAATTGTCGCCGCCGCGGCATGATGGCATGTTTCCATAACAAAAACTGGCAAAAGCCTTTTGATCATTTGGTATAGTAGTGTTTGCGGTCGCATAGAAATTGCGCATTGATTGATCAAATGCGATATTATCGCCTAAATCTAGGAATAAGCGTGGGTCTGCGACCTTTCGATTGATTTTTTTCTCTACTTGTGGATTAAAAGCAGGTGCGGCGGGCTTGCGTTGTGGGTTATATTGTATTTCTGGTAAAAGAACATTCATTAATGGATTTTGTCTAGTAGGTTGTTGAAAATGATTATATACTTTATTATACAGATGTGGTCCAGTAAACCCTTCTTTTAAAATCTTCTTGCTAATCTTAGTCTTCTGTTTTTGTGATTTAAATAATATAACAATAGCACCGATCGTCACAACACCTGTTACAAGAATATTGGCAGAACGCGTAAGTATATATCCTAAAAGTGTTAGAATTGCTACAAGTCGTGTCACAGCATTTAACTTTCCCGCAAAAGAATCTGTTGGGGAAGGCCAAACATTCATAATTTTATCTTTTTTAAACAAAATACTAGGATTATCTAACCAAAATGTGCTTACCATATATATATTCAGTGTTATTTTTTATTCTTGCCTTTCTTCTTTCGACGACGCTTCTTTTTTTTGGGTGGTGGAGGCGGTACTGCAGGCGTAGGCGCAACTGCAACAGCAGCTTGCATCGCAGCTTCCATTTGTTTCTTATCGCGCCGGCGTTGGAGCTTTTGCTGCATTCTCTCGCGCATCTTGGCGGCTTGTAAATTTCTCTCCATGTGAGCTTGAAAGGCATTCATATTTATCTTACCATTGCCTACCGGTAACCCCAAACCCCCAAGCATCGAATTCATTTGTTTCATTGCCGGCATTTTATTCATCTTTGTTATCAAATCAGAAGCTTGCATTATCAAATCACTTTCCTTCATCTCACCCGATTTAAGTTTAGTGTCAAGCTTTGTACCTACCTTTTGCACCAATCCCATCAGTTTTCCCGGATTCCTAAATAGTTTTTTAAAAACATCGCCAACTGACGTCGCATCTTCCATATTAGTATTCATCTCATTAGCAGTCTCTTCTGCTATTTCTCTCGCCAGTTTTCCCAGATCTCCGTCAAGAAGACTACTAATATGATTTTGTAACTCTGCGGGATCTGGTAGGGGTAGATTGGATGCATCCATAGTCTCACCGCTAATATTAAAAATCGAGGACATCTGATCCATAGTTTCCTCTAATTTCTTACTAAATTCCTCTTCATCAATTGCTTCGAAAAGTTTTGCCGTGTCGCCAAAGCTTTCGGTACCCTTCTGTGCAGATACAATGGAAAAAAGAATTAGCTGCAAATATTTCCAAATTATAGTTCTTGTCTTTGATGTTATGTCTGCTGACCAGATCGCCTTAAAATCAATACCTGGAAGAAAGCAAATCGATTCTGAAAAAATTTCTTCTTTCTGATACAATATATCGAAAAAACGTTCTGGATATACTTGCTCGCAATGCTCGACAACTGACGATATTGCATCTTCGGCATTTTCATGCCCACTATACAAAGCTAATAAACCCGGATGTAAATTATCTTTGTATTCGGGAAATGTCCCCAATATGTCTTTAATAAAATCATGGAGAATAGTGGCTAATTCTTTCGATATCATTAATACATTAATCTTTTTGTTTTTTTTCTATATTATTACTTATTGAAATACAATATACTTAATTTGGTCAAATTTTGAACATATTTAATTGCCTTTTCCTTATTCTCAGCACCCATGCTGCTTAGTGGTTCTCGCAATCTTTCAATAGCACTTAGAATGTATCTAGAATCCTCACAACCAGATATATCTGTAATATAATCCTTTTGTAAGAAAAAATCGGCATTACCACTCATAATTTCTTTCTGATATTTATCTGTTATACCTTCTTTCCATGTTTGTATAATAGAGCGAGGATTTAAGCGGCGCCATGTCTGGAGAGCAGTTTTGGTAACACGAAGTCCCTTCTTTTCCGGAAAGATTGTTATTATGTCTGTTATAAAGTCAATCAGATGGGTATTAAAAGCGGTTAAAATGTTGCTCATTAGAATAAATAAAGTGTTTATTTTTAAGTTTATTAACGTTTAGAGTTTTGTATGTCGAGATGGCGTTGTTGTTGTATTTTTCCTAGATCAATCTCGCCTATTTTATTTGGAGTATAGCTCTCAGGCGGCGTTTCAATTATACAGGAATTTCCTAAAGTGACATAATTATGCAAAATCCGTAATCCGCCAGCTCCCTTAGCCCCTAAATCTGCGGGGCTTGTATCTAAATAAGAATAGGTATCGGAGAGAGTATTCCCCATCTCTGAGGTCGAAAAAGCTAAAGGTTCCTGATTATTATTTGTTGCCTTCGTTTTTATTGCCTGCATCTTCTGCTTTAAATGTCCATAAATACTTTTGCCAAATAAGATTTGTTGCCCTCGATTAAGAAGGAGTAGTGCAGGTACCCGGGTAACACTTGGAGGGAGGACTAATTTTTGCCCATTCTTCAGATTAATTAATGTGGTATTTTTAGGTCCTGCGCTTCGATTATCAATACAAACAAAGTGAATATCTTCCTTAATTTTAGACCGCGATAAATTAAATAGTAACTTTTTTGATGGTTCACAATAATTACTATAATATAGGATGCAACTCATATATTATAGGATCCTTTTTGTAATATATATAATTTAACTTAAAAATTGATATAATATTAGGTTATATATATAACAATTATAGAATGGAACCTCAAGTAACTGATGCCAAAGAAGCTAATGGAATTCTTACATTTACAATGACTGGAACCAATGTAAGCATAATAAATGCATTACGTAGGACACTTATTGCCGAAATACCTACCATTGTTTTCAGAACTACTCCTTATAAAGAAAATGATGCTATATTTCATAAAAACACTACCCGATTTAATAATGAAATACTGAAACAACGCTTAAGTTGTATCCCAATCCATATTACAGAAGATTTGGCGGCCGAAGAATTAGACGAATATGAAGTCGAAGTAAATAAACAAAATGAAAGTGGCAATATTGAAATGATAACAACGGGGGATTTCCGTATCAAACATAAGGGTAAATATTTATCCGAACAGGCAGTTAAAAAAATATTCCCCCCAAATCCAATCACAAAGGATTATATCCTTTTCGCCCGCCTACGCCCCAAAATCTCAGAAGATGTTCCCGGAGAAGCATTACATATTACCGCCAAATTCTCTTTGGGTGCCGCCAAGGAGAATAGCTCTTTTAATTTAGTTTCCACATGCGCATATGCAATGACACCAGACAAAGTCAAACAATATGATGAATGGACGCGCGTTAAAAAAGATTTTGAAGCCAAAGCAGGTGCTGATCATGCGTTAGCCCATAAAAATTGGTTACTTCATGATGGTAAAAGGGTTGTGGTTCCTGATAGTTTCGATTTTCGTCTTGAAACGATAGGAGTATTCACAAATAAGAAATTAATGCAGAAAGCAACTGAAATAATTAACGCCAAATTAGCTAACATTAAGAGGAGCGTTTCAGAACAAAAAATCCAAATTATAAGAAGTGAAACCACGATGGCAAACTCATTCGATATCATACTAGAAAATGAAGGATATACAATTGGAAAAATTCTTGAATTTATACTTTATGATAAACACTATGTAAAAGGACAAACCTTGTCCTATCTCGGTTTTATTAAAAAACATCCACATGATGCCGACGGACTCTTACGCATAGCTTTTCGAGATGGCGTAGACCACAATCAAGCACTTAACCTCCTTGTTGATGCTATTACCGATGCTACACTGGCGTTTAATACAATACATCGTCAATTTGAATAAGTAACATTACCTGTTGTCGTTTCTATAGTTTTTTTTCTGGTTGGGTAATTTATCGCGTACATTAAACGAGCAGGTTCGAGATTATTAATATATTCTATAACCCGTTGCCTTGTTATATATTCACCCTTGAGCTTGAGATCATTCAGATAATATTGATGTAAGGCCCATACGTGGGGGCGAAATTGATATGGAATAAATTCCTTCGAAATTAGACTTTTCACATGATACTCATGATATATACGATATAACTGGTTTGTCCAACTTATAAGCTCTTTTCTATATTCCCAAAACTCTTCTTTATTTTCAGGATAATATTTTAAATATTCATTAACTGCATTTTGCGCGTAAAGAATATAATATTGATATTGCAATTTTGGTGAGTTACCCTTTAGAATACGCACTTTTTCATATACTGGATTACGAAACTTACTACGCGCCCCGTCTGCATATTTTATCATAATACCAGGTACTTTATAATCAGTTGCCTGACTGGCAAAGTTATTTTCAACATCAGTCCAGCTTTCAAAATAATATTGATAAGGAAGAGGAAAGTTTCGCTTGAGGAAATCTAACCGCAATTCAGGCATTTTATCTTCTATCTTCCATCCATCACATTTAAAAACTCCAACTAAAACAATAAAAGGACGCGCAAAAGGAACTACAATACGATTGGCAGGATGCTGCAGCACAAACGAATAACAATACTGCACATCAAGATCAGATAAACTTATTGGGGATAGCTCCAACGCCTCCAAAAACATAGCCTGAAAACTTAACACACTATTATGATAAAATTTATTTGTAGCATCAATGCTTCCTCTTGTCGAAAAGTTCCACTTATCCTCATGATAATAACAATTTATCATTGTGCCCTCAATATAATTCTCTATCACACTTCCTGTAGGCGCATATTTCTCTGTAAATTCTCCGCAACGAATAGATTTTGGAGGACTAAAACATATAACTTCTTTCCCATTTGTTATTACTGAACGCATGAGACCTAGTGTTGCAATGTTATCATCACGTATAAAATCTTTTATATACCGCAAAATGTAAACTCCATTTTTTTCCTTTTGAGAAAAATGCATTTTTTTAGCATATTCTGGTGTAAGTAATTGTGTAGTGTCAAAGGCTGCTTCAAGGTCATAGGTAGGCATTCTATTAATATTTATGTTCTTAAAAATATATTTAAATCAATTTTCGTATTACTAAAAAATTTCTACTATAATTATAAGATAATGTCTGACACAAATTTATTCCTTTCACTGGGCGATATTATACAACTCCAGGCGCCTAATAATGAAGATATAAATAATCATATTTATTTAATTAGTTATATAGATGATAAACGCTTGCAATTGATAGATGCTACCGATCTTGATAACCCAACAAAACTAGAGTTAACCCTTATAGATGGAAATCTAACTGATGAAAACATTGAGGAGATTGCTATTATTGATAAGGCGTCTGAAAAAGGATTTGCCCGCCAGAAGAATTTATTACCTGAAACATGGATAGATATATATTTTGGCGGTGACGTTCCATATGTTTTAACAGGGAAGATTGCTAGCCTTAACGAAGATATGATTGAGATTATTACACACCCCGCACAAAAACATATATTTATCGATTTTGCATACAAAGGAATTCCCACGAATCTACCCATCACAGAAATTAATATACGTACGGCACCTACCACCCCACCCTCATCTCTCTCTTCCAGAAGCGATATTGAAGAAGTAGACGAAGATGACGAAGATGCTCCGCCAGATCTGCAAAAATATATCGCTGAAGGAGATGAAATCGTTTTCAGTGCACAGGAGGAAGAAATGACACAACTAGTAGACGTGGGAGAGACCGAAAGACGATTCGCAATCAGTCAGCAAAGCGAAGATCTACTTGATGAACTTTTAGCGGTTATTCCTACTAATCAACGAACAAATCAAGTAATGAATAGTATTCACAAAATGATCGCACGCTTTAAAGAACTAAGACAAGCCTTTTCCATCTTTGATGAATGGGGCAATCCACAAAAACCACTGCTTAAAGGCGCCGATTATAAACCTCTCGTCACTACCCTTCAAAAACTAAATCAAAAGTTATATTGGATTTTACCGATAGTTGAAAATCGTCGTAAAATCTATTATGGGGATACAACCGATTTAGAAGATGTTATGGCTCTCACATTAGCTGACGTGAGAGAAAAGGTATATGCCATTGAACAACAATATAGACAAAATGTCGTACCAGGTGACCAGAATAAGTACATTTACCTCATGCGTTCGCTAAATCCGTACTGGACACCTGTTGCACCTCCTATCGCGAGAGAAACAACTTTACCCAGTTTAGTAGTAAATGCCAATATTACTGCAATTGTAAATAATAATGAAGATTTCTTTTCATCTACATATGGGACAGAACCAATACCCGGCTCCAGAAAGTCTGTTTCTCTCGTTCATAATGCACGTTTCGTACTCGAACCATATACATTAGGACTAACATATCTCTCATCAGTGAGAGAAACACCGCGCAAAACCACCATCCAAAGAACCCCTTTAACACCCAATGATTCTATTTATATCAAAAATATCTTAACATTGCCAATGCCAGTTGTCAAATACTCGAAGATTAATTTACCTGCCACTTCCATCTTGGAGAGAACAAATTTACACCTTGTTAATTTAAATTATTGGCAATTATTGGGAGAGAAAACTAGGGTGAATGTATTTCCTGCCAATGAAGGTGGTGAATTTCTTGGCGGTATCCAAAATATTCAAATGCCGGAAGGTATTGAAGGAGTAGGCGAAGAAATATATCAACAATATCTCTCGTCGGCGATTCCGAAAACCAAAAGTATCTTTAAACGAATCAAAGATAGTATTGCAAATCCTTATTCTCTTGTCGGCATTTTAGAGGATATGGAACCTTTTATGGTATATGATACTGATCTAACATTTCAGCAATATAAAAGGATGATCAGGTTTATGTCTAACAAAATTCAACAACTAAAAATTAACGTTGTGGATAGAAAACATAAAAGTGAAAATTATGTGGATAAAAAAATCCATGTAACCCCTGTCGAAACATCAGTTATTAAAGAAGCACCGGGATACAACATACATGAAACATTGTGGTGGTTGTACTCTACCTCTGAAATTCTTGCTGAAATGCTTAATAGTGATGGGGCACGCGTCCTGACTACTCAATTGTCATTACATGATATTGATTTATTTGGCACCTTTAATATTGAAGATGCTGATGAGAGAATTCATACATTGACTAATCAGTTACATCAAGAAGAAACTCATGATACCTGTTCTACACATACATTAGCCAAAAGATATATAGATATTGATGAATTAGAGGAGGATAACAATAAACCTGTATATTTTGATAAAAAATATGATGAAACACGATATGATATTATGGATGATCTAGGTAAATTAAAGGCGCAAATGGATCATACAGCATTTGCACGTCATCTTAAGTCACATTTAGAAAAATTAGGGGTTACAACAAATGTTGAAAGAGAAGTAGATGCGCTACTACAGGGACAACGCCGCGTAATAGACGGCGATTTTGCAATGTTAATGGATGATGATATGAAAATGACATTTTATAAGCGTGTCAAAGATAATTGGATACCAGCGCCCGAATTAAAGGGAGATAATTGGGAAAATATATTTTGCAATTTAAAAAATAAATGTTTAAAAGTAAAAGAAACCTGTGACAGCGATAATGTAAATCAACTCGAGATACAAAAGAAATTAATGGAGGATATAGCACACCATTTCGAAAATGAAAATGATCTCAGTAGAGAAAGGTTGCAACAACGATTGTCAAAGGAGTTGATACTATATAAAGCAAAACTAGCAGCACGGGAAAACCTTCAACTACTTTCATTGCTCAAATATGACCTACAAAAATACCATATAGGACTCTTGGATACAGAATCCGATAAGATCGTCTCTCCACGGGCTGAGCTGAGAGAACTGATTTTAATGCAAACCGATTTTGTAAAGAAACAGAATGATATTAAAAATTTCGTAGCACGTTTTTGCCGCATAGGTGAAGGTGAAGAGGAATCACCTTTTTGGTATTATGATGCAGAATTAAATGTGCCACTGATCCCCACATTTCTTAAAACACTCGCGGATGCTTTTGAAGAGAATAGATATCAGCAAGCCGTCGAACGTATTGCAGCACAACAAGGGCAAATGAGCGATTCTGGAGATGCTGTCGTCGATAGACATAGCGGATATGTTATCAAACAACTAGATTTTGTTACCCTTGAGGAATATGACGAAAAAGGATTCCGTATCGTATCACACGATCTCTTAGAAAAAAGTATGCAAGAGCTCGCCGCGTCGCAAGAACCTGTGCGCACTTTTGAATCCGACGAAGCTAAAATGATTTATAATGTTATTATGGCCATGTCAAACTATCTATCCATTAAAATGGACTCGGATGTACCCTTTATTATTAAAAATGTAATTGAAGTTCAGCGTACAACATTCCCCTCCGAAGCGGCATATAATAAAGCAATGGGAGGAAAGAAACGTGCAAAAACATACGCTTTTGCTGTTCAAAAAAATTTGCTATTACTCACATTAGCCTTTATGATTCTTGTTATACAAACAATGATCCCATCTATTGTTGTCCATAAAACATTCCCAGGATGCAGACGAACAATTGCAGGTTTTCCATTCGAGGGAGATGGTCATGACGGATTTTTGCAGTATATTGTATGTATCATATATAATACAAAGTTGGCTGGGACGCCATGGAAAACATTGAAGGTCAGAAAGAAAAAAGGCATTGATCGCGATGTTTTTCAAAGACAAATAAGAAAAGACTTAGTTAAACGACTAAGAAGTCATATCGAGAAATATGTTTTACCGCGCGATAATGTTAAAGAGAGAATCCGAAGCAAAAAAGACTATCTAACAACATATGTGGACGTCGATAAAATTCCAGATGAACATAATATTACAACGTGGCTCACATTTCTACCCCCACTTCAACCTTTAAAACTATCCGAAAAACGCGCATTGGCTTCAAGTTTCATTACCCAACTCAATGGACTTATGGAAAGCGGAGATCTTGCACAAGAAGAAAAAATATCTATTTTATTAGGACGCGTAATTTATAGATCACTTGCAATTATACAAAGTATACAGAAAGTCGTAAATAAAGAAGCACCACTCCTCAGAAGCTCACTCGATGAACCATTTTTAGAAAATGTATGTTGCAATGTTGGTACCAAAAATACCATAAAGTATTTTAGTGAGCAGGAACCATCTATTCGTGAAAATAATGAGCATGTGCGCGGTTTTGAGAGAACACTGAAATTGGTTCGTTATTTAACAATGGCACCTTATCTATTTGATCCAGCAGATACACGTTATGACTATCCACTTCTTTCGCCTGCTTTTTCTGAAGTAACAATTTATAAAGCTTTTATCCGCTATTGCCGTTTTAATAGCGGCGTTTTATTAGGTAAAGATTTAAAAGGAGTATGCATTGATAACAAAAGTGAGTTTCTCATCACGCATACATTTGAAGAAAAGATGGCCATATTAAAAGGCGAGGGAAAGCATTATACACTTACACACTTCTATCAATTAATGAAAATAGTTGAAAATGAAAATATTGTTCCAATAAATCTTGAACCTCCCGTTTTCAGCGCGCGGCCTAGGTTAGAAGCACTATTAGATGTATTTAGTGAAGATGATATTCAACATCCTCTACTTACTATGCTGAGAGAAACACTCGATTATATGGAAATAGAAATTCAAGGGAGCGAGGATGTCATGGGAAGAATCAAAAGATATTTGTCATTAAGTATTAATGAACTAGAAGCTAAGATATTAAACTTTATTCAGACTCATAGCATAGAGGGGGGCGGTCGACTAAAAAAAGTCGAAGAGATATTACGCAATTTGGGAAAATGGCGCGAACGCGGCGAAGGCAACTATGCCACAAGACAAGAAGAAACATCCGCATTTATAGGTCGCGTATTTCATAAAAATATTATCAATATCGTTGACGTTTATCCACAAATAATCGCTAATCATGTTGATTATGAAGAAGCACCTGTCCCCCAACATTGGCATTTATCCCCCAATCATGTAGGAGACGTGCAATCTATTATTGCACATGAGTTTGCTGACTTGCGTACGTTTTATAAAAATGAGGAATTGATTGCAATTCTTATGGCTGCAAGTAAGGTCTCCCAATATATCATTAAACTTATTGACATTCTTCCTATATTTATGAAAACAGGGTCCGAATCTGACAAAACAACTATACTCTTTGGTGCCGATGTCTATGAGAAGATAATGCATTTTTACTATCTCACTATTTTGGATGAAATTATATTACAAAGCGGGGAAGTACTTGTAACTAAAAAGCGGAAACCGGCTGGTCAGGAATTTGGGGCTGCAAAAAACCCCCGCCTTAAAAAACCTATGTTGACTGAAGTTGATATTATTGAGGGTCAAGCTGAAATTACAGATAGAATTATTGCCAAATATATTTTACGTTTATTACAGCATTTTGAAGCAGATAAAAAAATATTGAATATGAATAATGAAATGATCACGGACAGAACATTAAAGATACGAGAGAAGGAGAAGAATCGGGTGACTAAGAATTTCCAAGATCTGTCGATTCAGCAGAGAGAAATAGAAAAAATAATGATGAATCATCGATTAGGTGAATGGAGTGTTGGTCTTACGCGTGCGTTGTATGTATATGACGAAGATCAGTATGAAAAGGATCGTGAGAGGTTGGAGAAGGAAGCGCTAGAAGATATAAAATTAGGGAAAATGGGTGTTGACACTGAGATGGCAAGATCAATATATAAATTGGACATGATTGCTGAAGAACAAGCTGATCAAGCTGCTTGGAAAGAAGCTTTTGATATCTCAGATTTGCCAAATGATGATGATTATGGAGAGAGAGATGGTGATGAGGGCTATTAATATAAAAATTAATCTATTTATACATTAATATGAAAGGCAGACACTTTATTCGGAATCATATCAGCGCTGTTTCTATACTTATTTTTATTGTAGCTTTTGCTATTGTGCAACTGACACGCCCAGCTATATTATATAATGCCGACGGAAGTTTAAAACAATTTGGATTAGGGATGCGCAGTAAGACTGTTATACCTATTTGGCTTGTTACAATGATTTTAGCTATTTTTAGTTACTTATTCGTACTCTATTATTTAGCAATGCCTAAATTTTACTATTAATTTTTAAAAGAAAAAAAAATTAATAATTAAATTATTCTCTCGTGTAGTATACACGCGGGGTCTTCTTCTTTTCAGGCACATTTTGAGCAGCTGTCCATTTGGCATGCGCTTGTAATTGCGCATCCGCACTCTTCTTGCACGAAATATTCTGCAACGCATTGTATGACGTCGTTATAACGAGAGAACCAACCAACAAATACCATACTAACTCAGACACACAATCTTTAAGAGCCACCAACTTATAAAGCTTCCCAAAACATTTCGACGCACCTTTCCCTATTATACGATTGTCATACATTTCAGACATAAAAGTATCAAAATTATCAGGAGTTATTTCATTTATCATTAAAGACGGGTTATCATAAATTTCTTGTATTAAAGGTTTCTTGAAATGGCTCGCATCACCATGCTTTTCCACACCACCACCCTTTTGCCCTTTCTTCTTTTGACCCTTCGAACCACTATATTCCTTTTGTAATATCATGCTCATAAAAATTTTGCGCGCTCCACCCATGTAAGCAAATAAATAACCAATCGTGTTAGAAAATGGGGCTTTCCATCCTGGTGCAAAGCTGAATATGGTGATTAACAGACCAAACATTATGGTATTGGGGATAATGGTCATCCAAAAAGCTGTGCCGGCTTGCACTGTGCCGCAAATTTGACTCGTAATTTGAGTATTGAACATGTACTGAGTCATGACAACACTGATGACATATATGCCTAAAAGTATATTACGCCGTTTAGGGCCCCCTTTATCGCCATATTTATAACCTATAGTTTGTTTTAATACAATGTATATAACAGTGATAACTACAAATACAATGATTGATGCTCCTGCAGTTTCCATCCTATAAATAGTGTGTATAATTTAATTATTTATTTATTTTTCTATTATTAATGGAATGTTCTCCACTTCTTACAGAACCTGGTATGCATTATTTTATGAGAGAGACCTTAAAACAATGTCGATCGCGAAAAACAATCATATATACTCGTATTTATAATTTACTTCTTTTGTTAGCATTTTTCCTTATATTAGGTATATTCCTTTACTATAAATATAAAGGAAGATTGACTCCTGAGGAGAAGAAAAAAAAGAGTCTCAATCAAGAGAAGTATATTCTAGAGAAAATTAAAGCAACCAGAAGTAAAACAAAAAAACATCAAAATTTGATTATTACAGATTTGCCCACATTAAATTCTGATGCAAATTTGAAAAGATTTGCATAAAAATATTATAAGATTTAATTATAATGGAAGGTCTAGAGTATGATAAGGCGATAGAAAACTATTACACATTAAAAGCAAAATATGATAAAGCAGTTAAAAAAGCTAGGGTTAAAATTAAGAGGTCCAATGATTCTATAGAAGAAAAAAGGAGAAAAGTTAAGAATCTGAAGAAAAAATGTGTAAAGTGTCGACGTGCAGGCGGGACAACATTTATCAATGATGGAGATTTTTTAAAAGCGGAATGTGCTGCCGAAAAACCATGTAAATTGCACATTGAAATAAAAAAAAATAAATTTCATTTCTTGCCCAAAGAGATTGAGCATACTAGAAAAGTGGTTGAAGATTTAAAGCAAAGAATTATTAGGATTAAATTAGATTTTTTATATGATTTAGAAAAAGAAGCGGAGACGATAGCTAAATTTGACAAGGTTAAAACCTTGTTTAAGTCATATTTTGAACACTTAACAACTTTAGAAACATTATTAGAAAAAAATTATAATTGGAAAGACCGGATAAATGAAATCGAAGTCGCCCGCTTACAATTATATACATATAATGAACAATTTAAGGAAGCCATTAATCTCTTCAAGAAAGACGATAATTTGACAGCAGTAAAGGATGCAATAGAACTTTATATAGATCAGATATTACCATTACAAGAAGATGTGCAGAATAATCAATATGCGCAATTATATGTGGATGCGGATAACGAGAAGGCAGAGATAAAATTTAAGTTAGTTTCGAATAAAGTAGGTATATTACAGAAGGAGGAAATGTGGGAAGAAGGGAAGGTATTCGCAAATATAAAATAAGCATATACTCTATATGCAAATCTCAAAAGTAATAAGTATTCCTGTATTTATTTTAAGTTTATGTGTGGGTGTTTTCTTTGTATATATAACTATTCCAAACCCAGACGTAATTTTAGTATATCCTAATCCTGATAATACTGAAAAACTTTTATTTAAGGATGATGCAGGTGTCTGTCATAAATTTGTTCCTCGAGAAGTTAAATGTCCCTCTGACCTTTCCAAAATAAGAAAATATCCTGTTAGTCTGAAAAAATAATACAAGCTAACTATATATGAATATTAGAAGACTTATATATAGTAGATTCGGAAAATATGTGATTTCGATGTTACTGGGAATAGGATTAGCATCATTATTTCGAAAAGCATGTACGGATCGTAACTGCCTTAAATTTGTAGCCGCACCAATGAGCAAAATTAAAAATCAAGTTTTTAAATATAATGACACTTGTTATACTTTTGAAAACAAAGCTGAAAGTTGCTCTCCAATGAAAAAAATAATTACCTTTGCGTAAATTTACCAATTCTATCAATCTTTTAGTATATAAATGAGCGATACTACTGATATATCCACTTTACCAGGCGGTACTGGCGGAAATGTTACACTAGAGACGAAGGAGCTGCCGGCAGCGCAAAGGCGCCCCCCACAAGGTGCCGCGCCTCCTCCTCCTCCTCAAATGCAAAGAGTGCCACCCCCAAATATGGCAAATAAAATAATCTCAGGGATAAAAACAGCCGCAGGGGTAGGAGCGACTCAGCTTCCGTCCCGAGATGTTCCAAGGATGCCGCAACAATATACACAAGATCCGCGTATAAAGCCAAATTATGTTCCACCAGCAGAACCAGAAAAAAGTGATTATATTGGCGAGCATAATTCTATGCAAACTATGATCGAAAAAAATAAAAAAAAGGAGTTACAAAATGAGAGATTGGAAAGCATTTATGATGAAATCCAAATACCTATTTTTGTGATGGTTTTATATCTGATCTTCCAATTACCCGTCTTTCAACGCTTTTTAAAAACACATCTTCCTGCTTTATTTGGCGGGGATGGTAATCCTAAACTATCCGGGTATTTGCTTAAAACAATCATGTTCGGCATTACTTTCTATCTTATCCAAAAAGGCGCCCACCATCTCAGCCATATGGGATAACTTACTCAAACCAGCAAACCATAGCATACCTTGGTTCTTTTACAAACTCAGGTATGTATTCCACAAAATGTGGGTTTTTCTTATTCACTATATCCATGACCATCAATGAATTATATCGCGGAACAAGTAATTTTCTTACTGATCTCCATTTATTTCCCAAAAGACACAGATTTCCACCATACCATGGTTTCCAGTTTTGCGTTAGATGCAATACTAAGGCCACTTTTCCATTAGGACTATCCGTGTGGGGATACAGGAAATCACCAGCATTATACCGCGTGTAAAAAAAAGTTCCCAATTGTAATCCTGTCCGCCCCGTTACTCTCTCTATATATTCACGAAGTTCATCACTTTTAATAACGTTTTTATCAAAAGAACATAATTGACACCGACAAGTCTCATAATGATTGCCTATCGTTCGGTCGAAAGAGTAAGAAAAAGTCTCTGTAGAAAATAATTTTTGGGCTTCATCCCTACGTTCCTTGATAGTCGCCAAATTCTCTGGAAGACGCCGTATTTCCTTTTTACCTTCGCCGGTCATGGATGAATGGTACCACCATGTCTTATCCATTGTATCTAAAAAGTTGGTTAATTTTTTACATGTATCTTCTGTTAAGAAAGAAGAATCAATAACATATGTATCTTCTTTATATCTTCTCTGCAATGTTGCAAAATTTTTACTTATGTCCATGCATTTACATAAGTAAAACTAATCTACTTTTAAACTCAGTTTTTTAATGTCCACACCACATTGCGCCGCAAAGATTGCAACTAATCCATCATTATGATAATCTGTCAAATACTTTACTGCTTTGATCCCAGCAGCAAACATCAGCCGCGCGCAAATTATACATGGATAATGTGTAACATAAGCAGTACTGCCATTACAACTCACCCCGCGCTTTGCACAATCCATCAACGCATTCTGTTCAGCATGCACCACTGCCTGCTCATGATCATCCCGCACAACGGAAGTATGCACACATCCAGGCAAAAATCCATTATATCCTTGACTCACAATACGATTGTCTTTCACAAGTAAACATCCAACGTGTAGTCTATTGCAAGGCGAACGTTCACTAGTTACCTTTACAATTTTGGTGAAATATTCATCCCATGACGGCCTTTCACTATTCATATATCGAATATTAATCCTTTATTTTTAATATTAAAGCGTAAAAAAATCAATTACTTTTCATCCATCTATAGTATGTTTTCGCAATATATAGATAATTTAATTGAAAATATCCCTGAACGTAAAACACCTTATGAATTTGATCTAGTTATAGAAGGAGGAGTTTTTAACGGGTCCTATGCCCTTGGGATTCTTATTTTCTTAAAAGCGCTGGAAAAAAAGAACTATTTAAAAGTCAATAGATTATCAGGAACAAGCATAGGTGCTGTAGGCGCTTTTAAATTTCTAACAAACCAACTAGAAACCTCTATCAAAAACTACGAAGATTTTCGAAAACAATTTCAAACACAACTGAATTTAAATATTTTAAAGAAAATAATCGATGATGATTTTGCAGCAATGTCTCCAGAAGTATTTGAGAGAATAAAGAATGATGTTTTATATATTAATTATTTTGATGTGGAAAAAAAGGAGCAAATTTTGGAATCAAGATACACATCAAGGGAACATCTACGCGATACTATCTTGAAATCTTGTCATATACCATTCCTAAGTGATGGTTCCTGTTGTGTGCAAGAAAATGGTCGACTTTTGCTCGATGGTGGTCTCCCTTATATTTTTCCAGAACGTCGGGGGCAGCAAAATAAGCGCATCTTATATATATCTATAAGCGGCGCTTCAAAAATAAAAACGATGTTTAATACCCGAAATGAAAAGACCATACATGGGCGCTTTCTAGAAGGTGTGCTTGATGTTTATAATTTTTTATCAAAGGAAAAGAAAACAGCTATGTGCAGTTTTGTCGATAATTGGTCATTTCTAGATTTTATGATTCTGCGATTTAAATATGGTACCCTAACATTAATCATCTACCTAATCTATTGGTTGATCGTTGTTGGACGTTTTATTCTACCATTAGCAGAAAAAAGCGAACTATATCACAAAATGCTCCCGATATGGAGAGATGCTTGTCGAGATGGGTTTTTATTTTTTTGTTTTTAATTTTTCCTTCTCTTTCGTCTTCGCTTCCTGCGGCGAGTTTTACGACCCCCCACTCTAGGTGGGCGCGGTTGTTGCATTGCAGCATCTCGTAATGCCTCCTCGTCTCTGGGAGGCGCTGGTGGTCGGCGCCGACGTCTACGTGGTATTAGGCGGGCTAGTGGTCCAAAGCGACGCCGCTGTGCGCGGCGGCGTACTTCCCTTGCTAGATCAGGGTATTGATTAATGAGTTCTTCGCGCGCGGCGGGATCATGTTCCCAGTGCCAAAGAGCTATATTTAGAATTGCTGGGGCTCTCGGTGGCGGCGGCGGCGGTGGGTTGGCTTGTGCTGCTGTCCCCGGGCGGATTCGACTACTCTTCCGCCATAGTCCCAATCCACCTTTTCTCCTCCGCCTTCTGCGGCGAGTTCGATATTTGTTTGGCATTATATATATTATATATTATATATAATCCTTTTCAAAGTCCTGTTATCAGTTGCAGAGGACGCCGGCGGCGCCGCCGGCGCCTCGTGCGACCCTTCTTCTTTTTCTTCTTCTTTGTTTTCCTTTTTTTCTTACGCGCTGCTTTTTCTAATAATTTATCCGCAGGTGAATAACGCAAGAAATACCACTCATATTCCTTGCTACCTCTCTTATTTTTCAATTCCTTATATAATTCTGTCTTTTCTTTACGGATGCTTTCTAATGTAGCTTGATTACCATAACAATCAATGCTAAAACGTTTCAGGATACCTCTCTGCGAGAGACTATTAGCCCGCTGTACATCAAATAAATATTCACTCATACATAAGAGTCGTTGAGGGTCATAATCGTCTCGATCAGCATAAAGAAAAGCTAAATAAAAACTAAGCATTGTATCAATGGTCGCTATCTTAATACTTCTATTGTATTTATGAAGTATATTATAACTATGGCAACCCAATGGCTCATAGATAGTCACCAATGTTTCATCAGCAGCCCGAACTTCATATGCTTGTGATACAATTTCGCCTACCGGTTTTTTTTTTATTATTTTCACTTTTGTAATACCGGCATCCTTTAAATTCCGAGCTAATGTTTCTGCCGTTTGTTCTGGGTCTTCTGATAAGACATCAAAATCGGGGGTAAGCATAAATTTGTTGCCGCTGAAATATTTGTTATGACGTAGGTATAACCGATTCGCAAATCCACCAAAAAAAACAACACCTTGATTAATAAGAGAATCACGGGTGATCAAAAAGATTTTCTTTTCTTTAAACCCACCGGGCTGATCAAACATGCGCTGAATCTCTACGCTATCACAATCACGCCCCTTTAGAGGATAGACTTTATTCAATAAAAGAAGGCGTTTTAACACCTTTTCCCATCTTGATGTATCACCCTTTGGTCTAGACAGCTCTAAGTACATGGCCATGCGCAAATAGTCAGGCGGCGCGTAATGAATTCCCGCCTTGACAATGCTATGTTTTTTAATTGAATTATATAGCGCTTTGGGGACAAATGTAATATCTGCAACTGGAATAAAGTTGACAAATACTTTAAATGTTCCACCATGCATCCCAGATTTCGCTTCTACTTCGGTAAAACCTTCTTTTGTGTAAATATCAGCAAGTGCCTTGGCATCTTTAAGTGGTTCAGGAGAGAAGAAATCATAATCTGGGAGTTCTATGTCCTTATGATAGAATTGAAATTCTGTAGGCAAAATGTTATTAATAGCCGTTCCGCCATAGCAAACTCGTTTTTTATTGCGCAGAAATTTTTCAACGATTTCAATTATTTTTTGCACTGATGGTGTATGCAATAATTTCTCACCTTCCCGCGATTGAACCTTATCAACTGCAGCGCGAAGAATGGCTAGTTCACAATCCTCAAAACTTAATTTCTTGTTGCCCTGTATACATTCTTTGGGATATTTCATACTTAATATAAGTAAATATAAAATTAAATGCTACCACTAAATTGTGGCATGGAGATGCTGCGTGGCGCATAGGAAAGCGAAGGATCTTGTGGTGGCGGTTTCTTGATAGTAGTAGGCTGGTAGCGAAGATTTGCGGGTTTCAACACAAAGGCTGAATTCGCAAAGAATTTCAGATAATATTCAAGGTTTGCGTCCAGATTTTGATAGCTCATGCATGTAAATTGGCATCCATATTTCTGTTGTAAGGCAGCGTTTTGGTTTGTATCGAGCGAATTTAAATCCGGCAATACAATAGACATATTTTTCTTATTATGTTCCATTAACTCATTCATGTCGGAGGCATATTCTACATTATGCTCACGTAATCCTCTTACAAAGTTACCACCTGAAACAAGATTGATCAGCTCCTCTAGCGGTGTACCGCGGAAATTCTTCGTAGGATTATCACATATAACACAGATTTTGCCCCTAAAGTCCATAATGGGCTTATTTGTAATGTTCTCTCCATGAGACTCGTCAGCAAATTCGGCACTAGATTGTGCAAGCAAATTATTGAAATTAGATGTCAATGCTTTTGTTATCTTTTTGTAAATATCAATATTATTTGACTTGACGCGCAAATGAAGAAATAAAGGATCTTTAGGATTTGGACATGCTGAGGACAATGCATAGCTATTTACCGCCTGAAAAACTTCACCAATAGGTATACTATTATATGTCCCCTTGAAATGGAAATTCTGGATAGGACTTGCAGCTACTACCGCATCGCCCTTGTATGAATATATCTCAAAGTCCAAAAAACGCACACCACGTTTAATAACATTGCGCAATGCATCTAGGGAAACATAATCATCCAGAAAATCTCCCGGGCAACAAGAATTATAACTCGACGCGATGTAGTAGTCGCGCAGCTTGTATTGAGCAGCACCGGTAGTCCCAGTTAGCGGTGATAAAGTAATGGGCACCGTGGCTAAAGCCGTATTCATATTCTTAAGATCAATAGACTCCTTTTTCATTTGATACCTATAGTAATAATAAATACCCAAAACTACAATTGCTGCTGTAAACCATAAGAACCATCGCAACATTGTATATCTGGCAATACCTTGAGCCTTCAATTCATTAAACATCTCTTTAGTTGTTTCATAAATAGGGTTTGTGGGGGCTGGCATATATATATATTTTATATATTTTAATAATGATCCTAAATCAATGAATTAGTATTTAAAATAATTTTATACTTATAATTTAATGGCAGGAGGTCTAATGACATTAATTTCTGAAGGTCCGGAAAACGTTATCTTAAATGGAAATCCTAAAAAAACCTTTTTCAAAGCAACATATAATAAATATACTAATTTTGGTATGCAAAAATTTCGCCTTGATTATCAAGGACAACGGCGTCTGCACTATGATGAACCGACTGAATTTATTTTTAAGGTTCCACGCTATGCTGATCTTATCTTCGATACCTATGTAGTGGTTAATCTGCCTCATATATGGAGCCCACTATTTTGGAATGAGGATGCTTCAGGAAACTGGGCTGAATTAGGATTTCGTTGGATTGATAATTTAGGTGCTGAAATGATTGAAGAGATACAAGTCTATAGCGGCGGCAGTGTTCTTGCGCAATACCCCGGTGAATGGTTATATGCAATGGTCCAGCGCGACTTTAATGATGCAAAAAAAGAACAATGGAATAAAATGACCGGCAATGTTCCAGAACTCAATGATCCAGCAAATGCCAATGGACGAGTAAATTCATATCCTAATTCAGTTAACGATGGAAGCTGTAACCAACTTGAACCTTCCATCCGTGGAAGACAATTATATATACCCTTGGATTCTTGGTTCTGCGCAGAAAGTAAAACGGCGCTACCTTTGATAAGTTTACAATATCAACCAGTATATATTAAAATAATTTTCAAATCAATTGCGGATATATTCAGGATAAGGGATGTTCACGATCCATCAGGCAACTTTCCATACATTTCGCCGAAATTAAGTACTGAACTGAATAATATATATCGATTCTTGTGTCCCCCTAATGTGCAGTTTGCGCCAGGCGGTGGTATCGTCGATGCAAGTCAAAATATATATCCAAATACTAGGCAAGATTGGGATGCTGATATTCATCTTATCGCCAACTACGTATTTCTCTCACTCAATGAAAGACGATTGCTTGCTGCTAGTGATCAAACCTTTCTAATCAAAGAAACACATACCCATGATTTTCTAAATGTTACTGGGTCAGCGACAGCAGAAATTCAAAACGGGCGAAATATGGCGGCAAGCATGATGTGGCGATTCCGACGTAGCGACGCAAATCTGCGTAATGAATGGACTAATTATTCAAATTGGCCTTATACGGGCGTATTGCCTGTACAACCGAGCAATCCGCCGGCGGGCGGCGGCGGGGCAGGTCTCGGGATACCCGCGGATATTGTCTATTATAATTGTTTGCAAAGTCAAAATATAAAGGATATTATGGTAGATATGGCAATTCTTATGGATGGAAAATATCGTGAAGATGTATTTCCCGCAGGATTATGGACATGGGTAGAAAAATATATTCGAACTACTGGCAACGCCAAGGACGGCTTATATTGCTATAATTTCTGTTTGAATAGTAATCAGCGCGAATATCAACCTTCAGGGGCAATGAATCTTAATAAATATAAAAAAATACACTTGGAATTCAACACTGTGCAGCCGCCGCTAAATCCTAATTCCAATTTTAACGTTATTTGCGATCCGTCGGGCGCAATTATTGGTGTTCGTAAAGAAATTTGGCAACAAAATGATTATAATTTTGACTTACGCGTCTTCGAGGAGAGGTACAACGTCCTCATCATCAGCGGCGGACATGTAGGCCTCATGTATGCGCGCTAACTTCCGCTTCAATAATATTTCACGCCACCACATTTGGATTTTTGCTGTAGCAATAATCTTTATATACATGTTAAAACGTCTGCATTCTGCACAAACATATAGTTCAGATACATCTGTGCAATAAATACATGCATGGAGCTCCTGCATTTCAAAAACTTCCGGTGGCTTTTTACAACCACCAAACATATTATATAGGAGTCCAAGGATAGACTCTTCAAATAAAAAGCGCCTCATTCCTTTTAATATGGTTGATTTTGTTGTGTGGGATTTCATTTTAATATAGTGCTAGGTTTTCTTGAAGTATATATATTCAAGAAAATCAAATCAATTTTTTAATCGATGTTATTAATTTGCCGATCTCTAAATGACAATTGCTCTAAAGCTGGTTTTGGTAGATGGGGATTTTGATGAGCGCCTGGTCCCATGGGTGCTGCCATAGCATCTGAATATGGAACGGGGGTAAGAAGGTCGAAGCGTATTGATTCTTGAGGATAATGGTGCACAGTCTTCTTATAAGATTGGTGATAATCTGAATAATGACGTCTCTCTCGCCGGCGACCATTGCGACCTGAAGGCTGCGCATGCGGTTCTCCCTCAGGAGTGATAAATATTTCCGTGCCCTCAAAGAAATTACGCACAAATGGACCCGTAGTAGTATCAACTCTTGTATTATCAGGCGCATGAACCGCACCGCGCTCTACTATACCTATACATTTGCTACAACCGCATCCAGGTTTGCACTTTTCTCCGCCAGGAATTATCTCACAACACTCATCCTTGGTACATTCACCTCCAGCACAAAATGTCGGGAAGACCGCCTTCTTTTTAATGGTTTCGACAGCTATTTTAGTTTGCGCCGACTTCTTTACTGCAGCTGCGTAAAGTGCAGCCGCTTCCTCTGCCCATATTTTTGTGCAGCTAGGACCCACCAAGGCTGCCGCAGCCGCTAAATCTGCGTTCTTTTTATACATTGCAACTGCAGCTTCTGCATTGGTAGCTGCATCTACAGCAGCCCGCACCTGTTCTTCAGTAACAGAACCAGATTTCGCTTGATAACCATCGCCGCAATTAAAAAACTCACAGGAATTTCTTTTAGATCCCATGTTCACGCCGGGCAGGACCGGATCCGAAGCATTGAATTTTGGTGCCGGCGCGGAGGAAGATGGTGGCTCGCTTTTTTTAATGCGTGCTTTGTCTTTCGCTTGGCGTTCTGCAATAAAAGCAAATTCTGCTTGCTTTTTCGCCTGCCTTGCCTCAGATGAAGCCTTTCTCTGATCATCCAATTTATCTTCATCAAGATTGTACTTGACAAGCGCCTTCTTCTTGGCGTCAGCACGCCGCGCAGCCCATTTTTTATCTTGAGAATTTCTCCAAGACTTCGCTGCCTCTTCGGCAACCTTGGGGTCAAACTCATATGGACGATTTCCCGGCGCCGGCGGCGCGCCCCCGCCATCACTACCGCTAGTAGGCGTAGCGCTGTTGTTATCGCCAGCAACAATGTTAATGATAGGGACATTCCCTGAAGGTGAACCTGCTCCCGCAGGCGAAGGTGTTTTTTTAGGGGGCGGCGGTGCAGGTGCGCCTACTGATGGCGGCGCCGGCGGCCCTCCCGGAGCGGGTGCACCTACTGATGGCGGCGGCGGCGGTCCTCCCGGAGCGGGTGCGCCTACTGATGGTGGTGCTTCAGCCCCTAATGCGCCCGTTAAACCTTCCTGATATTTAGTTTGCGAGGAAGCTAGACCTAAAATAATGAGGAGCCCTAAAAATGTTATTAAAGCATATTTATAAGACATAATATATACATTATAAATATTATTTTTACCAATGTTAATTTTTAATATAAAGATCCGTGTTAAAGGCTGTTGGACCGAATTGCGTTGAATCGCTAGATGGTGACATAGTGGCAAAAGGATCGTCGTTGTTGACCGGGCCCGTAAAATGCGAAGAAGGTGAACCATAACCAGAAAACATATTATTTGTGCGGGTTTCATGTGGCATTTTTGGAGTACCCCAAGCATCATAATGCATGTATGTGTTAGGATTTGTCCCCTTCTTATCTTTATTGTTTATTACAATGAAGGTCGCACCCGGATAAAATACCGAGTTTCTACCTGGATTGCTAATCTCAGTCGCCGATGAAAATACACGTGGATCATGTTGGACGACATTATGAACTTGGTGGTCGTCATGATCAATGTTATGTGTTCTTTGACTATTATTAATCCATTGACGATTGTCAACCTCACTCGTCTTCGTAACATCTGTAATATTTGGCTTTGGGGGCTCGGCAATACAGCAATCAGCCTCAGTACAATTATAAGTCGCGCAGGAAATTTTCTGGAGATCTGGCTTATCCTCATAACCATAAGGACATAACACTGGATCAGATCCACATGTCGGCTTCGGGTCCGGAACACAACATTCCTCATCAGCACAAGTGACGGCAGCACATGTAATACTCGCTGAACCCGATTTAAGAGAATAGTTCTGGGGGCAAGGGAAATTAGTACATTTTTCATGCGGAATAGGTTCGCAACATTCCTTATCTTGACATTGTGCGCCCGCACACATTATAGTAGCTGCCCCGGGCTTCATCTGCCGCCCCGGAGGGCAGGTGCCCATAGACGTACAATAAGTATTTGGATTGCAACAATCTTGTGGTTCGCAACCAGTATCAGGGCAGGTAGCCGGCATGGGTGATTTACGATGAAATTTATCTGGGCAATCATAATCCACAGGGCATTTGACAGGAACCTCGTCGCCAATAATATTGGTTGTTGTTCCATTATCCTGCGGTGATACATTAACTGGACCAGCGCCCGTTCGTTGCTTATACCACCCTGAATTTGGCGGATAATCCGGATCTGTTGCTACGGCGGCATAAATCGGTGCGGAACCCGGTGGACAGGAAATATACCATGCATGTTCATTTCTCTCAATTTGGCAACCAGTTTTTAACCAGATAGCACCATAATGATTCTCTCCACTCTTGGTATATGTTCCATTAGCAATACTATGATCCGCGCCTTTAATAGTTGTCTTTTTCCATGTTTTGACGCCAGTGTCACCGCTATAGGTTTGTGCGCCGGCACAGGCATTGTATTTCAGCCCGGAGTTACTAGCGCATGTTTGTTGTCCTGTGCAGGGTCCGTGGCAATAGTGAACATCATTTGTCGAGCAGTATGCATAGTACGAGCCGCCTGCCGCTGTGCATGCTTTTTCACTGGTAATGGTATTCGGGTCGACCTTCCATGTTCCGCCAGCTGCTGCGCAATCTGAAGAATTGCCACGTGTTTTACATATATTCGCAAAGGCTGTATTACTTAAACCAGCACCAGCAGTATTGAGTTTTACACCACCACAATTGGTGCAACAGCTCATCTGTCCATTGCCGGGATCGCAAGGACCCGAGGCATTCTGTTTTATGCCAGCATGTGGGTCTACGGGTGTGGTATGTTTATTATATGTATTACAGAAATCAGCAACTGCTGCTGAACCTGCTACTTTTCCTGCTGCGGTCCACCCAGATTGCCCTAACTGGCATTTTTGGTATACACCTGTCGACCAATTACCCCAATTGCATTGTCCTGCCGGAAGATTTTCGACACATTGGCAGGCGGTAAGGGCAGCACCTGTTAATCCTGTGCATTTGCTCTGTGGAGACGTGGGTGTTCCGCCGCCTCCTGTTCCGCCGCCTCCATCATGTGTTGGTGGGGGTGATTTAGAACCACCCTTTGTCTTGCCCATATCTATACACCAAGGTGATTTCTTATCATTAGGTCCTACCCATGTGCCCTCACAGCCTGTTGTGCACCATTGTTGTTGTTGATATACACAGCTGGTTGGGTCAGTGTTTGCTACACCGGACCATTTGCAGCCAGATTTGGTTGTTTTATCATCCCACCCCGTGCCAGTACACCAACTAGGCAATGGCTTGGTGGGAGGTCCTCCTACATACAAAGTTGTCGAATCTGAAAAGCAATCAGCAGCACTTTCTCTAATTCGTAATCCATTGGGATTCATGTGGGTATGTAGATATAATGTACCATTACTATCGCGGGTTTTCGATGAAATAGGGTCAGCAAATAGATCCTGTCCAGTTGGTTGTTCGGGATAGAAATAAACTTTGCCATCGCCAGTGGTTGGGTTGAATATCTTCGTAACATCTTGATTAAATATTTTAATACCTTCTGGATTCATTTCTGTTGTAATATTTCCTGTTCCATTAGGGTCAGGATTTCCCTTTTTTAGTATCTTATCTGAATCACAGGGGGTATTTATAGATGGTGTTGTTGATGCGCTTTTATTCTCTGAACCATAATATTCATCAATAGTCGCACCCGAACCGCATGATTGTTCCCAACTCTTTTTACGAGCATCACAATTAGCTTGTGATGCGTCTGGTTTTTCCGGTGCTCCTCCGAATTTTGAATCTAAAAACCAATCATGATTATTCATATTAGGGAAAGACTTACAATCACCAGTAATTTTGAACCAACACTTATTCTGACTAGATGAGGTGCCAGCTGCGTCAGGTTGACATAAACAAGATGGCAAAGAGTCGGGATTTTGGTAACTTGGATTACCCTTGGCGCCATCCACCCATTGGTACTGCGTGCCGGACGGACATGCAGAATAATAACATTTTCCTTGCGGTGTATTCCAAAAATAACCGGGTTTGCAAGGTCCTTTTCCTGTTACATATCCAATTTTTCCATCTGGCGATATCATTCGACTCCACCCATTGGCTTTTGTCCCCGGTGTTTCGGGCTCGGTATATTCTTGCCATGCCCCCATAGTTGCGGCACCGCCGGAACACTGAGATGGCGGCGGCTTATCGCACGATCTATTCCCACCCGGACCAAAAGATGCGGGGCATTTAGTACCATCACAGCCTGTGCAACCAATACCACAGCAAGCAGAATTATAATTTCCATCCTTGTCATAACATTGTAATTTGGGATTGCTTATACAAGAACATGGAAGTGGACCTGATTTTGGCGACCCACCAACGCAGGGCGGCGTCGAGTCAGAAGTCGTGGGCGGAGTTGTTCCGGTGCCTGTCGCGGCATCTTGCTCTATTTTAAACACTGTAGGTCCATTTGGCCATCCCGTCGGACCGCCAGAGGGCGCCGGATCAGAACCACCGCCATGTTCCCATCCAAAGTCCCCATCTGCTCCACTAGGAGGATTTTTAAGGAAATCTGTTAGAACTCGGCAACCATACCATCCACAATTACTTGTCATCCCCCAATTTACACTAGCGTGATTTTTTAGGGTCCCAGCGTATTGGAGGCAAAAGGAATCTCCACTATAAATAGGCAACTTTGCTTGAACTGCCGTCGGAGCACCTGTCCCTTTTGCCATTGTCACACTGGGTGGCGCCATTAACATGAAAATAGCAGGGTCAGCTCCGCCATGACCAAAAAGTGGCGTAAGGGTGCTATTTGTCGTGCTAGGGGGCTGTAAGACACGACAACCATACCAACCACAACCAGGGGTATCTCCATCTGGCTGATCAACAATTCTTCCACCATTATTAACCTCCGCCCATTGAATAATAACGAGATCTGTATATTTAAGGGGGCAGTTTTTTTCCGTGGGGCAAAAGTACCCAGGACCTGTGGATTTAAATGGATAACGCAAAATAAAATTGGCATTTCTTGTACTGCTATGTTCCAACTTGCCGGTCGCGGCTGTATTCTGTAAATATATACCAAGTCCGGCGGCAGCGGCGGCGGGGTTGGAGATATAAACCGGTACATCGGTTGTTAGTGGTTTCTTGGTAGAAGGGGGCGCTGCTGGTGGTGCTGCTGGCGGCGCGGGTGGCGTGGTCGGAGCCCGTTCGCAACAATAGGCACCGGCAGCACCTGGCCAGTAGTTCTTCCATGCGGTACTCCCGCCGCCGCAGCCTTCGTCACCGAAACCGGCTGTATCTTTATCCATATGAAATCCTACAGTAGAAGTCGTCGCGCCTGCATACCAGCCAGTTGCGCATTTTGGGGGCACATCGACTTTTTGACAAAGCCCTTTCCATCCTTTTGCCTTGCAGGCGGCATCAGCAGCTGCTTCTGTCTTGTATATGTAGCCACCAAGGTAACCAGAATTAGCAGTAGAGGAGTCGCCCGCGTCGCCGCCGATTTGGCATTGCGCCGCAGTGGGTGGTTTTGTTACCTTAAAATAATCTGGATACATACTTTTAGTTTTTTTATTCGCTCCTGTTTCTGTTGAGTCCCATTTGAGTGTATGCCAGCATCCATTGCTTTGCTGCCCGTAGGCAATACAATCAGCATTTTTGTCACATTGCTTGGCAATTGAACACTCATATCCACCAAAGGAACAATAGCATCTACCACCGCCAGGCGCTACGCTGAAACATGTCATACCTTTTTCTTTGCATTCCGGTTGGCTCTGACATAGTGTCTCACATTTTGCCCCCGTGCCATAACCCTCATTTTCCAGAGCCCATCCGCCTGTATATCTTCTTGGATCGCCTACAGAATATCGTCCATCCATACTTTTACAGGGAGCGGTGACATACGTCGCACCTGATGCTGCAGAATCGGTACAAGCACCGCCCGTACGCTCGTAGCCCCCGCTAGGACCATCAGCCAAGTAAGCAAGACCGATATCAATGTCGCAAGCCCCCTGATTTGCTAGTCCTTCTTGAAGTTTATTAGTATCTCTAATAGATGAATAACATACATACACGCATCCTATCACTATAATACTTATAATCAATAGTAGATACCTACTCATTATAATATGTCTATATTAAAATGTTTTACTAAATTCGTTAACTAATAAAATATTGGGTTATTGTATAATGGCGCGTAAAACTCGTAGAAATCGTAAAAATCGTGGCGGAAGCCGCAAACGTCGGCGTACTAACCGGCGTAGCAGAAAGAGCAAGCGTAGCAGCAAGCGCAGCAGCAAGCGTAGCAACAAGCGTAGCAGCAAGCGCAGCCAGCGTGGTGGAAAGCGCAAGATAAATGAATTCTTCAAATTGATGCTTAATGCGAAAAAGCACAACAAGCAGGAGTTCCGTTACAAGGGTAAGCGCTACAAGGCGATGAAGACGAAGACTGGCATGACTGTGTACAAAAAGGCATAAATATTTAGCGATGATATCTTTTCGGCTTATGACGGGCGCGATGGCGCTGGTGATGAGCTTTTATTCTTCTTTCTCTATGAGGATCACGTCGACCAAAAGTCGCTTCGGCGCCCGTGATATCATATGTGCCAGGATAATTATGTCCTGTATGATTTTGTTTTTTAGGAATTGTGGCGTCATCGGCAAAAATATAGAAAGCAGCGCTGGGATAAAAGACGCTTCCAGCACGCGAGTCCTCAATATCTGTTATCTTCATGACTATTTCTGCATCGTGGCTTGTATGATTGTGCTGTCGATTATCTTTTTTAATATGTTGATTTGATACTCTACTATTGTCTTGAGTCAGTCGATTATCTCTCAGTGTTTTCTTATCTGTAGTTATATGTTGAATGTGAGGCGCGGGAGGTGCTAGTCCTTCAATAGCCCCGCAACAACTATATAATAATCCAATAACAATAGCAGCCATTATAATAAGTGATGTCTTATTACTCATTATAGTATAATTATAAAAAAAATTTATTTTGTAAAAGGTTTAGCATATGCATAAACATTCGAAGGTGCAGGGCGGCGGTGAGAATTAGTTGCTGCTACATCGTGGAAATTTGCGTGATCCTTAAAATGTGCATGAGTGTGTCTCCTTCCTGGAGCATAGCCGTGGAACATATTTAGATTCTTACGTGAATTATCATATAATTTTGGTGAAGTAGAGTTATCGTAGGGTGCGGGTTTGTTATTTTCTGCAAAAACCACGAAAGTCGAGGAAGGATAGAAAACGGATCCCTCGGCAGCGCGGCGAATACGGGTATTGGTAGCAAAAACTTTAGGTTTGTTTTGGGTATAATTCCATTTTCTATTATCTTCCGTATCGTGACGTTGTAGGCGACGACTATTATTTATGTTTTTACGATTGTCTATGTCTGTATTCGTTGTATTTACAAGGTCCTCTACAGGTGGCGGAGCGGGCGGTCCCGGTGGTCCGGGGCGACCTTCCGGTCCTGCTGGTCCTGCTGGTCCCGCGGCTCCACGTGGTCCAGCGGGCCCAGCGGGCCCAGCGGGACCAGGCTTCGGTGCAGGCGGCGCGTTTTTCTTGACACATGGTAAGTTACATCTCGGGGTCGCCCAAGGAGTTTCTGATTTACCCGGACATGCCGAAGTCCAGCCGGGGTCGCATGTCTCTCTTACAGGGTTACAACCCTTTGATTGTTCTAATGCTGTTGTGGGGCGACTATGGCAATTGATTCCACTACACTCACTGCATTGCCAATGTGCTAGTTTTGGCGGCGTCGTGCCGCAACCTGTGCAGTCTATCGCGCCCACCTTTGAATTGACTCCTGTTCCTGAGGCTGTGCCATTAGGTCCCAAAAATGAGGCGGACATACAGAACCTCGTGCCCTGTGGGTTAGGAGGAGAACACCAATCCTTGCATGAACCATTTGTGACATTTCTTGCATCAGAGCCACCACCTGTAGCGCATGTAGGCGCCAAACATTCCGAAGGACAAAGTCCTTCTCTCACAGGATTTTTCCGTAACACTAAATATACCATAAGACTTATTAATACAATCGCCAAGGTACAATTTAACAACATAATATATATATCTTATATATTAAATTATAACATTAGCTTTGTTACTTTCTCATCGTGTGTTAATTGCCCAGCGCCGCTGCGCATAGCCCCATAGTTAGCGACTTCGTTATCTAATTTCCATTTAAATTCCTTTCTTTTTTGTTTGGAAGTATGGCAATATTTTATTACTTGGTCGCACGCCTCATCTAAATCATTGGCATTAATTTGTTTTTGAATAATTCTAATTTCGGAGTCAATTATTGATTTATCTTTTGCGTCTAATTCCCCTTTCTCGCGGATGAATCTGGCTTCATATAGTTCCTTGTCTAAGTGGTGCCGCATACGTTCTGCCGGTGTTGGTTTTTTCTTTTTTTCTAATAGTTCACATTGTTGTGCGAGCTTCTCATCGCGATCGTCGGTAGTATATCCTTCTTGATGACCGAAGCACCCGATAACGGGGCAGATAAATAAAATTCCCAATCCGATTAATAATAATAGGTCTTTATTGTTCATTTATAGTATGTTTACATAAAATATTTTGCAATATTTGGTTGAAGATTTATTATCTTCTTTTTGCGTTGATTATAACTTTTAAAACTTTCTCTATTGACCATATACCAGGCACCGGTATATGTAAAATAGATACAAACAAGGACAATAGCGCCTAATATAAGTTTTGCGTTCTCTGATAGCATTGTTATATAGGAAGATAATTTCTATATAACACTAAATAATTTAGGGTGCGGCGGCGCCCAAGGCGGTGGGGTGTCCAGTTTGGTCCCATGTTGCAGTCGGCGAGTGTGCTCCAACACTTGCTATGCGCGGGCGCCATCCGACAACAGGTGCGGCTGCGTTACTGACATCAGTTCCCCCTTTCTTAGTCATTGGCCAAATTTGTGTGGCAGGAAGCTTATCGGTCGCAGAGGAATTGCAACATTCGTATTCGGTACATCTAGATCCAGCACACTCGATTTGATCAGCATAATCCTTTAATACGCTACGCGTATAAAAATTAGAAGGGCATTTGTAAGTACTACATTTTGGGTTTGGTTGACAGCACGATGCTACATCGCATCCTTTTTCTTTACATGCCAAATCAAGATAATCTGGGAATTTGGGATGTCCTGGTGGACAATCAAATGTGGAGCATGAGTGGGCAATTTTTCTGCCACTTACAACACCTGGAGGACGCTCACAGGTTTTCAAATGCTCACTAAATCCCCATAAATCATCAGGCGGGGGCAGAGTTCCCGAATAATTACAGGCATTACCAGTAGCATCTTGATTCTCATAACAAAACCACTCTTTGCCTACTTTAACCAACCACGGCAGCTCTTGTCCGTATAATGGTTTATATGGGCAATAAGCTCTACTTTCATGTAGGGTGGGTAGTTTCAATTGTTTAGCTTCAGCTGCTGACATACCTTCTTTTTTGTTTTTTTTGGTATTTTTAGCGCCAACGCAACTAACGTAAGCGATAAGTAATATTATTATACTAACTCCGACAATTCCTTCTATTTTCATAATAATATTTTATTAGATTATAATTTTCTTATACTCACTAAATAATCAGACTTGCCCTTTATAGATCGGCCAAATATTAATTTCAGGTAATCGCCCAGTATTCTCTCCGTCACAACATTCATATGCTGTACACCGGGACCCTCCACAAGTGATATCTTTCGCGTTTGATTTTAACGTTCTCTCTACATAGAAATTTGACGGGCACTTAAATGTATCGCATTGTGGGTTTGGTCCGCAGCAAGATTCAATGGAGCAGCCTTCTTTTGGGCATGAGAGATCCAAATAATCTGATTTGAGTGGTTTGCCCGGCGGACATTGAAAAGTTGCGCAGGAATTTTTAATTTGGTGTGGTGGATTATCGCAGCAGCCTCCATCATCAGTGGGGCAATTCTTTATATTTTCATTAAATCCCCAATGAGTGTCGGGTGCTGGAAGGGATCCATTATAATTGCAAGCTTGGGCGGCTTCACCTTCTACGCGATTGCCATCAGGTTCGGCGTAGCAGTACCACGCGCCTTCTTGGCAATTTTTAAGTAAATAAGGGAATCCGGCAAATGCTGGGCAATATTTTGTTGAAGTTTCTTTTCCTCCAATGCAGGATCCTTGACCCATACAATCGGAGTCGCTATGGCAAGGTTTTTGTTGTCCAAATCCCGATCCAGCGGCGGCGCCTCCTCCTGGAGCGGATGATGTTGAATATTCGCAGTGTCCGGGGGCGTTGCAATTTGAAGATGATTTTCCGCACGCTGCAGGAGGAAGATTAGATTGATCTAGATCAGATGTGAACCCTTCCTTAGTTCGCCTTCGCTTTTTTTTATGCTGTCCTTTAAAATATATATATACAATTATCATCACAACAGCTATTCCTACTAATGCTTCAAATGAGAACATATCTTAATATGTTATTAGATAATAAATATTGACTAAATTCAATGAAAGCCAAATTTTAAATATGTAGAATGTTCCATTCCATAAATACTGAGGAACTGGGTATTTTTATTTCCCGGTATTTCTTTCCATGAGCCCGGTTTACCTCCATAGGAATATACTTTTTTATCTGTGCCGACGCCCATTAGTTGATCATTATACACTGTTAAATAAATCAAAGTAGCTTTTGGATCATATGATGCCCATTTATTATTAAGCCATTTATATACTTTATGATCCTTGCCAACGGCAAAGGAGTCACCTTGGAAGGATACCACACTTCGCACGGGTCCTGTCTCACCGGGCATTGGTGTTAGTGTACCGGAGGATGGGTTATAGAGGTGTAATTTATAGTCTTGTCCAACTAAAACAAGTTGATTACCTTCAGTAGCAATGCCTATGATTTCTGTTGCTGAGGGTTGTTTTGGTTTCATCCATCCGCCTTTGGAGGATTTATACAAATGAAAATCATTACCGGCGCTATATAAATTACCATCGGGTCCTAGTGTTATAGCTAAAAGAATAGGGTTTTTGGCCAATCCTTTTGGTATTTTGATGGGATCCCAAGTACCGCCCATGTAGGTATATAGTTGGTAATCCGCGCCAACGCCTAACAGAACTTGGTTTTGAATCTTATTGGTTAGTCCTTCTACTACTTTTTTTGGCAGTATTATATGAAAAATAATAATAATTGATAGAATAATTAAAATTATCTGATTAGTGGTCATATAAATTATGAATAGATTTTATTAGATTTAGTTATGCTTGCCTTTACCTAAATGAGAAAGACTATTTAATAATGGTCCTTTTAAGCGAAATATTATATTAAAATATGTATATATGAGTGCAGCTACTACAAGTTCAGGAAGTTCCTCAGATCCAACATCTAATGGAGATTCAGCATCTACTGGAGATCCAACATCTAATGGAGATCCAACATCTAATGGAGATCCAGCATCTGATACCTCATCAAATGGTAGCAATGCTACGGGGGGTCTGTCGGGGACCTTGTCGGGAACAACAGACCCATCGGGTGCTCCACCAACTGATATTTCTGGTGTAACTAGTCCTTCTGGGATTATTAATTTCTATAAGAAGATATGGACTTCATTAGGATTGAATAAAATAGGTGACCCTTTTGATACCGCCGGTGCCAAAATTGGTGGGGTATTTGTAATGTTTATTATAGCTTTTACAGCAAGTATTGTTCCTCTTTTATTTTTCCTTTGTTCACAAAATCTAACATATTTGACAAAAGCAAAACATTTGGCTTTTCTTCCTACAAATATTAAAAAGGCGCCATATTCAAAGGTGGAAGGTGGACCTACAGGAATGTTACATGGTTATGGAGCTCCTTATTCTTTCAAAGATAATCCAACTGTCATCCCGTTTGTACCTTGTAATTATCCGCACTTACGTAATCTATTTGGGGTTAAAAAATGGTTTGGAGAGACATGTCTTTATAGTTGGCTCTATGGGAGAAAATTATTAAAAGCTGTTCTTGAAGGTTTATCAGGACTGCCCGAAATCTTAAAGATGATATTTGCGTTCCCCATAATGGGAGGAATTGCCGGTGTTAGCGGTCTCGTTACATTAATATTTACTTTTGTTGGTTCCTTTCAGAGTTCAGTGTTGTGGGGTATTTTAGGCATTATATTTGCCATATTCCCCATTCTTTTATTTTTCCTTGCTTTGCTTCAACATCTAGCTTTAGTCTATTATCTTTTTATATCTCCACTCACCACCGCAGCCGGGCGACAACATCTTGGTTGTGCAATTCACAAGCATAAAACACTTTTGAGTCTGGTGTATGTGGGTATTTTAATTCTTTTGGCACCCGTATTCTTAGGAGGCTGGTGGGCACTGGGGATGATCGCCGGTGTCCTCTTCTTAGGATTTTCATAGATCAAATACTATTGTAGAATAAATAACTTAATAAATAGTTGATTAAGTTATTTATTAATGGGTAAAAAAAAGAAGAAGGTAAAAAAGGTAAGTGCAAATGGTAAACCTTTTGTTAGTGTTTGCACGCCTACTTATAATCGAGCACGTTTTATTCCTTTTTTAATTAAATGTTTTCAGTCGCAAACATATCCAAAATCGTTGATGGAGTGGGTGATTGTTGATGATGGTGAGGAATCTGTGGAGGAACTTTTCAAGGATCCGTCGATTGACGAGGAAACGAGAAAATGCATTAAGTATGTTCGCGTGGAGGAAAAGATGAAATTGGGTAGAAAGCGTAATTTTATGCATGAGCAATGCAAGGGTGAAATACTGGTGTATATGGATGACGATGATTTTTACCCACCTGATCGTGTGAATCATGCAGTCAATCGTCTACGTTCACAGCCACAGGCCTTAGCATCCGGCGCCAGTCTGCTTTACATTTATTTCAAACATATTGATAAAATCTATCGTTTTGGACCTTATGGACCTAGTCATTCCACAGCTGGAACTTTTGCTTTTAAGCGTGAGTTATTGAAAGAGACTAAATATGATGATGATGCGGAAATGGCAGAGGAGAAGCAATTTCTGAAGAACTATACAGTGCCATTTGTGCAATTGGATACTATGAAAACAATCTTAGTTTTCGCACATGATGCAAATACCTTTGATAAGAAAAAGTTGCTATTGAATCCTCACCCGCAGTTCGTGGCAGCAACAAATATGAAACCAAAAGCATTCATTAAGGATAAGACGATGCGTGAGTTCTATATGGTACAATAAAGTAATAATAATGTATATATGGTATATTTCTTTCATACCAAATATGCTAGAGAAGATTTAAAATACTTAGTGTCTATGCATGCTGATTATAGAGCATATGAAGAAGGTGAATTGGGAGAGAAGGATGTGTTGATCATTGGTATTTATTTGAATTTGACTGCACTTGCTGAATTTATAAATTTAATGCAGATGATGACCCAAAAGCCGCGTATTTATAATCGTTTAGCTGCTCAACGTTTTCAATATATAGATGCGAATATTGACGATGATGCTGAAATGACGCCGATGGCCAATCCGGCAGAAACATTATATAAGAATATTGGTGGATTTATAATGCGCGCGGCGGTTGGCGATAAGAAATATATATTTCACCCGGATGTCAAAAAGTTGTTGGAGAGAAAGAACGCCCGGGTATTACTTTATAATAGTTGGGAGACCCGTGATTTATATCGTTGTCGCCCAGTTCTGCTTCACTATTGCCAGTACCATCATTTCTCTCCAGATAAACTAATATTATCGATGACGGATCATAAATATACACATCGTAAGACTTTGTCCCCACGCATAATTTCTTATGATTGGCAATATATCCATGCCAAAATGAAATTCACTCGAGAGAAGTGTGTTGTTCCTACTTTACCGAAAAAAAAGCACTTAATATGTTTGAATGCGCGCTGCAATGACGAACGTCTGGCGCTGGCATCTTATATATATACCAACTTTCGAGAGAAATGTCATTTATCCTTTCTTATAAATGGTCGCTCAGCTACTATAAATGATCAAATGCTAAAATTAACAAAATCATTTATCTCTCGCGGTGACTATAATAAATTCATTAGGAAATGCCCTCTGCGACTGGATACGAGCACTTGGACGACATCGACTTTAATGGATTTTATGAATGAGGTGTATTTTATGTTGGTTATGGAAACAAACATAGTGCGATCAGGTTGTCAACAGATTTCGGAGAAAACCTATATTCCAATATTGCGTGGATTACCCTTTTTGATATGGGGGTCACAAGGTGGAATTCTTAGCCATTTGCACGATTTGGGATTCAAGACTTTCTCTCCATTTATTGATGAATCCTATGATGATCCAGCACTATCCTATGTAGAGAGGTTTACAGCGTTGATAAATGAGGTTACTAGAATCCTAACACTTTCTCTCGATGATATGAAAATATTAGCCGCAAAGTGTCAGATAAATGTTGAGCATAACCTACAATTATTAGAATCGCGAGAGAACATACCAGATTTATTATAAATTATTAATATTGTATATAGATGGTAATCTGCCGTATATGCCTAGAAGAAGAGGAAGACATATCGAACAATACGCTTATAGCCCCGTGTCGCTGTGATGGCAATAGTAAATATGTGCATCGTGAATGTTTAGCTCAATGGCGCATAACTAGCCCACGTGCTTTCTCGAAGTGTGCAGAATGCAATTTTAAATATCTTCTTGATTATGAGTATGCCTTAGAAACATGTACATTTGAAGCTAGTGCCCGAAGACGCAATAATACCGGGGAATATATGTTTACATTGATGCTGATTATGATTTCAGGATTCTTTTTTCGAAATGTGGGAAAAGCGTTAAATTATCCTTCTCTCCATTTTTTGAATATGATTAGTAGAAACAAACTGGGCAATGATTTTAATGACGAAATACTATTATTAAAAGGTGATGATATAGCAAGTGGTTGTTATTATTTTTCTATAGCTAATTTTTTCTGCAACTTTGTTTTATTAACATATTACTTATTAAAAACATCTGTTAAAATTCGACGTGTTTGCACATATTGGGATCTGATCTTTTTCCGTTTCTTTTTAGTCTTTATATATAGCTTCCATTTACCATGGAGTTATATGGTATTAAGTTGGGATAGGGCCGGATTTTCTACCTTTGTAATCTCAGATGCTGTATTAAGTATTTTTAATCTGCGAGTGTATATGCTTTTGTTAGAGCATCATAATAGTGTTGTTTCTATTATGAATACGAGTAAAAATAAGACGTTGCTAGTTGAGCCGCCGCGCGGGGAAGCTATATCGCCGCGTGTCGAAAATGAGGAGCAGCATGTGATGGTTGAAATTGTAATTTAAGCGGCATTTTCTGTTGTAAAGCGATCAATATAGCGAAAGAGTCGATTAACATCAAGCTTTGTAATATCGTAATTATTATCTGTGAAAAGGCTATATATATCTTCTTCTTGGTAATTCTTACGTAAGTTAAGAAAGTAAGAGAAAAGATCTTTTTGATCCATGCTTAGTTGTAGACACAGGTTATGTATAAAAAGCATATTATTGTACTCTGTAGAATATTTGGTAAGTATTTTTGTGAAGCGTACGTTCGGTGGATTAAATTCAACCTTTTCATTTGGCATTTCGTGGTATAATTTGTGATTATAGAATGTTTTTATGAGAGAACTCATCTCATTGAAAATCCAAATTTGTTTTTGAAAAGTAATGCGATCAATGTAGTCCGCAAAACAAATATTATTTAGTATTTTGATATAGAACTCGATTGAGATAGATGTATCGATATGCTTTAGAACATCGATAATATTTTCATGAAAAAGCAATGCGACGCTGGTGCGATCTGTTTCGTTCATTATAAGTGAATGATCGTCCATGCTAAAGAAATTATTGAGAAGTTTTTTAGTAATTGCTTTTGTATCTTCATTCACTACTGTTGGATGAAACATATTTTGTATGAGTTGACTTTTGAGGATGCATTGTTGATTGTTATAAATCTGTAATGTTGACTTTAATTTCCGCAGATCTCCTTGAAAAAATGATACAAGGTTATCTGTAAGTGAGGTATCTAGTTTTGGCATCAGGAGATGTACTAGATTTTTCATTTGTGATGCTGTAGGTGTTTTTAGTTCCATAGTATGGCAAACCTTCATTAATTCCTTAATTTTTTTATCAATATGATAGTTACCAATTGCGATGATGGGAACCATGGTAGTATTCTCCTTCTTTTGTTTCTTAGTCTTTTTGGGGCGAATAAGTTTAATAAGTGCATTTATGCCACCTTTATCTCCACTATTCATGCCATCAATTTCGTCCATAATAATTACAATTTTTTTGATCTCCTTTTTGAACATGCTTACAACATTTTTATCGGACATGTTATGCTTCGTAATCATTTCAATAATCGTTTTGTTCCGAATATCACCAGCATCATAGGAGATAATATCATAATTTAATTTTTCTAATGTTTTTCTTACAAACCATGTTTTTCCACTTCCTGGCGATCCATATATATACACACCACGCTTAGTAGACAATGCCTTTTTATTTTCCTCAAAGAATGCTAGACTCTCGATCAGCTTTTTTTCACATTCTTCTCTTTGTAAAAGATGATTAATATTCAATTGCTCCATCTAGTATGTCTTATCCTTTTTTTTTTATACTTTTTTCCGGCTTCAGGTTGTATTTCTTTTTCGATGCTTCTAATCATATTCCGACATTTTTGGCTTTCATACTCAATGCACAAGTACTTAAGGTATTCGATATAGTTATGAAATACCATATTCTTGTAGATCCAATTTCGTAATTTATACCAACTTTTGAATCTTTCTCTCAAGTGGCATTCTAAAACAAAACTATAATCTTGTCGAATAATATTAATAAAAAAGCTATTCAGGCGTTTGATAGGGTATTCCGAACTATATTTTTTAAACAGGGTTTTATTCAGTGATTTTTTAACATCATTGGAAACAAATTCATATATATAGTTTAGAACGTCGTCACATAACATATTAGCTGTGGTCATCTAATATATTATACTAATATTTCTCTACATCGTTTAACAGATCGGTGGCTGCACATCGGTGATCCCATCCCAATATACACCGCAATCCTTTGCCCACTGGCAGCGTGCCTTTCTTCCACCCTTTCCTTTATATTGTGGTCCCGAAAAATCCATATATTTGCAGGCTTTGTTCGAGCCATTGCCCATATTTCCTACAGCTTTATTAGCTTGGCATACATTTTTACCAACAACATCCCAGTAATCCGGGCACTCGGACACTTCAGGAGGCCATACCATTACATCTCGTGAATACCATAATAAAATACCAATGAAAGTAAGACACATAATAAGAACAACTACCGCTATAATTACAACTATTCTAGTGAAAGTAGATTCTGCCATATATAAATAAATAAATATTATTTTTTTTCTTGTAAAATACTATAATGAATGGACGAGTCGATATATTAGGTCCCAATTTACCAGATCCATTTTCTTTATATGATAAAATTCCTGTATCACAGACAACCTCTTACAAAGATGCCTTGCAAGGAAATTGGACTAAAAGTCCATTGTCCTGTGCTTTTTTTAGCGCCGAAAATATTCAGATTATCCAGAATGGGATTCGGGCTGGAGTATACAAAAGTTCTAAAGGTCGATACACTGTAGCTCCTCAAAACGTAGATACTCTGAAAATTATTATGCGCAGTATCTTTTTACAAAGTGCTATGAACTTACCAAATAATATTACCGCACAAATATCCGCCCTAAACAAACTAGTAATTGATTATGCCGTCCCACAGGTTAGAGGAGAAGCCGAAGGCTATATTAAGTATCGGAATGATGTAAGTACTTTAGCTGTTCCACTAGATACCCCCGTCTATACATCACAAAAAGGACAATACCCCCTAGAACTCAAACCATGGTTTTAAATTGAATAGTATTTTAATAATTTAATAATTATTAAAACAACAATGACGACTACATGTAAGCTTTGTAATGAGACACTACTGGCGGAAGGAATGCGCGAACATAATCGCAAATATTGCCCCCACCGCCGCCGTAAATCAAATGCCAAATCTAAATTTCCATGTCCCAAATGTGGTAAGCAGTATGAAACACAAGGCAAATATTATAAGAAACATGTGGAGAGTTGTGGAAGCACATTAGAAACAACCTCGCCGCCAAAAAGAAAAAGGCGTCCTGGAATATCTCCACAGATGAGACTCGCCGTTTGGGAAAAATGGGTTGGGCAGAGAACAAGGGCTAAATGTTTCTGCTGTTGGCAAGCTGACATAACAATGCTTTCTAATCATAAGACTTTTCATGCAGGACACATTATTTCTGATCATAATGGCGGCGAAACAAGTGTTGATAATATGCTTCCTATATGTCGAAATTGCAATACGGCTATGAGTGCAGAACATTGGGATGATTATGTAAAGCGAAATAAACTTCCGATGCGACGCGCCGGAAAGAATCCTCCAATTGCCAAATATATGAAAGGAATTATATGGTGGCAAAGTCTCGCTAGAATGTGGTTAGAGAGAAAGAGGCTTCGAAAATTACTCATTATCCAATGAAAACTCGGTACAAGGAATTTCTTTATCTCCTTTAATAAAAAATATTTTTTTCCTAGTGTCCTTATCTAAAAGAGGATAAATTAGCCGAAAAACACAGCGAAATACTATCGGCGAATTCCTCAAATAACACTTATGCAGACGATTGGGGAATAACACCTTTAATGTTTTGGCAAGCGCGACAGGAAGATGTGCGCCGAATTTACTTTTTTTGTAATGCTTTAATTCAACAATAATTGCAAATTCTTCAATATTGCTTATTATTTTTGAAGTTTCTAAGGCTTTATTAATTATTTTAATAATAAAGGCTACAACTTGGGCATTTTCCTTTTTAGATATTCGAACTTCCTTATTTAATTCAATATAAATTATCGCTCGACCATCCATATGCTGATGTTTTTTAATGTAAATGAAATCATCTAAATTCATATAATCTATTCATTTATATAAATTTTTTAATTTTTCCATACTGCCATCTCTTCCTGATAACGCTGCTTGTCAACCTTATTCATCTCAGTATACTTCTCGCGATCTGAACTGCTTAGCGCCTGCCAGCGCCCTCCCAAAATTTTGGATACCTCACCAACATTTACCTTCGAATGTTCCTTCTTATATGCTTCCATCACTGCCGGGCGACGTTCCGCACAAAAAAAGAAAAAGGCGGAACGCGTTCTCTTTGGTTGCCCCAAGGGACGGACCTTTTTAATTTTAAGGGGTTTGCCCAAAAACTTGTTGGTCAATTCTTCAAGTCTATTCAGTTCCCCAAATTCAATACAAAGATTCATAATTAATGCTTTATGTGATTCATACCATAAGCGATTCATTTCAACAGACTGATTGTGGAAGCAGATAGAAGTCATCTTAATATAAATTAACATACCACGATGTACCTATACTCTTTATACTACATATATAGTTACAATTGCTTCACAAGCTTCTTTAGTTCGGAGCGCCACATATGCTGCGGTGTTGTCCCCTCGATCTTTTCTAATTCGGCTTGCTTTTTATCGCGCTCATTGCGCAAAGATTTTATATTTTCTTCTAAAACACTTGAAAACGGCATTGACATCAAATAATTATATGTGCCGTCTACCATATCAAAGTTACGTTGCTTCAGAATATCTGAAATCATAACCTTCGTTTTGCGCCGCAGATCAATCACGTCATCGCATTGCTCTTCGATAAAACGGGCTTTATTATGAAGAACCACAACTAACTTGTTCAACACATCAATCAGATATTTCCGTCGCTTTTCGTACAAAGCCAGTCGGACTGGGAAATAGTCATCAATAATATCTTCAATTGTTTTATAGTGTTTCATACGCTGCTCGGCATCAAAGAGATGCATATTGCTAGTCGTCTTCGTTGTATACATTCTAAATTTCTTTTCAAACATACAACAATTATGATCCCCCATCTTTGAGACCAATGCCATCAACGAACCCTTCGTCAAGGTTAGGGTAATATCAACCTGCTTCTCCGTACTCATATCCTGATAATCGCGCAATATAGAATTTTTCTTTTCCATCATTTTCTCTAAGAATTGTTTGTAATCTTGCGTCCACATACCAATTGGTAACTCTGTTATGCGCACCTTTTGAGTGCTTAGTACCTGATATATCCCTTGGAAGAGATATTTTGTTGGATTAATCTTTGTTATCTTGCCTTTGAATCCCTTATAATAAGGTTCAATAATTGTAGACGCGTTAGACTTATTTCTCAATTTATTCTTAATATACTGCGTAATTTGTTTGGGATTAAAGGATGGAACATCTGTACTAAATCCAGTACCTATGCCCTTCCCCCCATTCACAAGAATCAAAGGGATAATAGGTCCATAAAATTCTGGTTCAACAGGTGTCCCGTCATCGTCCTTATATGCCAAGATGGGATTATCCAGTTCTGGGAAAAGGAGATAGGTTATTGGATTCAAAAGTGTATAAATATATCTTTCAGAAGCCGAATCCTTACCACCCTGTAGTCTAGTACCAAACTGACCATTGGGTTGGAACAGATTAATATTATTAGACCCAACAAAATCTTGCGCTAATCCAACAATCGTTTTTTGCAAACTCATTTCACCATGGTGATATGCTGCCTGCTCAGAGATGTAACCCGAGAGCTGAGCTACCTTAACCTCCCTTGTTAATTTGCGCTTGAAGGCTGCAAACAAACATTTACGCTGACTCGTTTTCAGACCATCAACAACATTAGGAATGGAACGCTCACAATCATATTTTGAAAAATGAATCATTTCTTTGTGAATAAATTCCTTAAATGGAATATCATCTTTGCGTGTATCCAAAACATCAGTTCTGTCATACAACTCTAGCCATTTTTTTCTGTCATTAGCACGTTTCTTATTAAATACCATATCCATAGCATTATCGCAAGCTTCACTATGCCAATTGAAGAAGACTAATTTCTTTTTCGCAAAATACTCTTTAAATTCCTTCGAGGTACTTGTCCCAAGACCTTTATAATATTTAACACGCCATCCCTTCATTTTCCCACGCTTAATGCCATTCACCTTCTTCCAAGCAACATATTGTGCTTCATTATAGAATGAAATCTCACGTTTCCCCTTTTTCGCTTTCAGAATCGGAGTATTCATGAATCCAATGAAGCCATGCAGTTTAAAAAGTTCTGGCCATAGAGAATGAAAGATATTGATACAGAGTCCTTTAATATGACTACCATCCAGATCCTGATCTGTCATAAATAAAATCTTAGAATAGCGCAGATGTTTATGAACATCGGCAAGTGTGGCATACGACTTATTTGTCTCTAGCCCCATAATTTTCTTAATTGAAGAAATTTCTTCATTGGCGTTGATCCTTTGCTGTGCGAGATCGCGAATATTGGGCGGTTTCCCTTTCAATGGGAAAACACCAATCAAGTCCCTATCTTCCTTAGATAATCCTGAAACAATACCCGCTTTCGCTGAATCCCCTTCGCAGAGGATCAGTATTGTATCCTTCGATCGCGCCGTCCCTGCAAAATTAGCATCGATCAGCTTCGGAATACCCATAATCCGCCTCGTTTTACGCCCATCCGTTTTCTTCGCTGCCTTATTATCTTTTACCTCATTTAGACTGATTGCAGCTTGCATAACGCCCATTTTTGCAATCTTGTCGATAAATTTATCAGATATAGTACAGGATGATCCAAACTTACTCACCGGCAGATTCATATAATCCTTCGTTTGGCTGTCAAATGCGGGATTTTCAATCACACAATTAATAAATAACATAAGTTGTTCTTTAATCGTAGTCGGCTTTACACGAATTTTCTTCTTCTTTTCAATATATGCCACAAGTTTACGCGTAATCTGCCCCAAGATATACTCCACATGCTTGCCGCCTTTATTAGTACAAATACCATTCACAAAAGATATCTGCGTAAATTCATCCAGTGGAGTAAGAGAGACAGCATATTCCCATCGCGGACCGCCTCGCTCATAAATACGCTTAGTCTCGCTCTTACTCCCAATATACAAATCAATGTAATCCTCAAAACTCTTAACAGAGATATTTGTATTATTGAACTTAACCTTAACGCTTCGAGCTGTGATTGCAGCGATATCATAGACTCGTTTCCGAAATAGATTAAACATGTCATCAGTCAAGTTAGAAATGCCAAATCGTTTATAATCGGGAAGAAATGAAATTTTAGTATAAGGTTTAGTTTTAGGTGCCTTGGAAATCGTTGGTGGACCGATATATGAGAGATTATTTTTAAACTCTTGCGTATATTTCAGCTTGCGGATATGATCAATCGTCTCGACGCGCCCCCAGAGTGAATAGATAAGAACCAACTTGAAACCGAAACCATTTTTGCCCCCAACGATTTTCTTTTCCTCCTTATTATAATTCGTGGAAGTTCGGAGATGTGCCAAAATCATTTCAGGTATATATGTCTTATATTCGGGATGTTTAGCAACATCAATGCCATTTCCATCATTTGTCATGGTGATAACTCCACTCTTTTTATCTACCTCAATAGATATTTGTTTGACAGGCAAACATTTAGGTTCACCCTTCCTGATCTTCTCACTCATTCTAATAACATGATCGCCACAATTAACAATTGCTTCATCGAAACATTTGTAAAGTCCGGGTATCCAATCCGTGGCCCGCCATGTTAAACGTGTTGCATCACCCTCGAATGAAAAACGGCGCGTTGTATCGGCTTCGACTGCTCCTATATACGTATCAGGAGCATCCAAAATATGCTCGATGTCCGTCTTTTTTTGATAGGTAACTGCTAAATCTGGCATTTTGTATATATTATTATTCTTTTTATATTTTTTTCAATTTTAATATTTTAGGATTTATTTTCTCTCTAACCTATATAATGGTCAAACGTCATCATCGTTCATCGGACGGACTCTACCACATCCATGGTCGCAGGTACAAACATTTGCGCGGTTCGCGCGTGCAGGTTTGGAACCAGAATGCCTATGAAACCGAAGGCGGATTAAAGAAGCATCAGTTGCTTCGCAACAGACACGGGCGTATTGTGTCGCGCAAGAAGCACCGCACTGCCAAAAGAGAGAGGGGCAGCCGTTTCCGGAAAGCTGGTTATGACTTGCAGAAGAGAGGCCAAGGTTTTGGACCAAGGAAACTCACTGGAGGACGCAGCCGCAGCCGCAGCAGCCGCCGCCGCACTCGCCGCCGCAGCCGCCGCCGCAGCCGCCGTCATCGTCGTTAAGTAACATATTTTATTTTTCTCAATTATGAAAACTAAAATATTTTATAATTTCCAATAATCAGCCAAAACGGCATCTCCGGATAAATAGTTCTTAGGTATTGTTGCGCGTAATCTATTTTCGAAGTATTTCTTACTGACTATGTATTTCAAAGATTTTTTCTGCCCATAAGAGCAATATAATTCATAAAGTTTATAAAAACTTGTTAGATTACTTTCTTTTCCGACAATTTCCCATTCCTTAAGATATTGCAATGTTGTTTCAATATCTTGATTCTTATTCCAAAGTGAGCAGGCGATATTTGGGATATATTTTGAATTACAAATACTATAATCTGGATAGAAGTATTGAATGACTGATAGTATTTTTTTTTCGCTGAGAAATTTCGCGGCGGGCTGTCGATGCATAAGCCAATCATTATATAACATTGTTATTTCACCGATTTCAAACTGAGTATCTGATGCATTGGTAATGTTTTCTCTCCAAAAGAGATTAAATATTCTAACATATTGTAAATATTTGCTTGATATATTTGGAAATTTTGCTAGATTTGCATCATATCTAAGATGCATAATAAGTGTCTCTTCCCATTTTGCACGTGTCATTAATTGAGGATAATGAAATGTTTTAAGATATTCATTCCATAAAAAGTACAGGTCTTCCCAAGTCATACTTATATCTGTCTGTTCATTGCCTTTAACAATGTATGCATTTATAAAATCCGTAATAAGAGAATCATTCGTTTTGTTTTTCAAATAAAGAGTATAGTCCTGTACCTCTGAATTATGACAATGTGTTTGTATATAATTTTCCGAACCGCCGAAGCGAGTTGAATAATGGCAAGCAACTACTAATAAATCAAGGATACTTGTTCTAAGAAAATTATGCCAATATTCATTTAATTCTTCAGCAATATTAATACGTACAAGGCGGCGCGGTTTTGTAGTTTTATTACTATGTGGGATACAGAAACTATCATTAATGGTAATTGTTTTAGTAAATATGTATTGTGCTTGCTGTTGGATGCTATCGACAAATCCGATAGCGGACGGCGTTGTCAACTGAATTGTTCGCGCTGAACGCTTTAGAATATTATCGCCAAGACAAGTTAAAAAATATTTTGTTTCTTCTTTTGATGTAAAATAACCAGGTGTAAGAAATCCTATAACACTCTGTATTGTTTCAGATTCTGGAATTGCCGAAAATAAGACCCTTTCTTTGATACCCTTTAATATTTTCGTTTTAACCAAATATTTCCAGTCCAATAATACACCTTTTGCCGTTATATCAGAGAGAATAGTATGCCAAATTATATCCTCATTTAACACTTGATAGTGTTTGCCATCATATTGAACAAAAGTATTAGAAACTGGAATATAATAGAATTGTGTTGCGGATTCTGTAAAAAAGGCATTAATATATTTTTCCATTTCAGTTTCCAAAGTTTCTTTGCGGATTTCTTTTTCGAGAAAGATTGTTAATAGTCGCGGCAATTTAGTCATCATGAGCTCGTTAATTTTTTGAAGAGCTTTTTCATTATCTTTATACTTATTGAGAAGAAAGGTCAGCTGTTCCTGTGCCATCTATAAGTATATCTATTACACTAATTTTAAATATTAATGCGTTTGAAATACTTTTAAATAAGCATTTAAACGCATATACTGATAAAAGTATTATATGTCGGGTTTCGTAAACGGAAACGGAAATGTTTTAGAAATAAAGACTGTGCAAATTGCACCCTTTCGAACTTTAATGACGGCGTTAAAGGATATATTACTAGAAACAAATATAACCTTTCAACCAGATGGCATAAGAATAATAAATATGGATAAATCGCACACAATTTTAGCGCATCTTTTTCTAGAATCGGATAAGTTTGAGTCATATTATTGTCAATATCCAAAGATTGTTATTGGTGTTAATATGTTTCATCTATTCAAATTGATAAACTCTATTGATAATGACGATACATTAACTATATATATAGAATCCAAGGAATATAGTGATGGCGTTGTGGATTATTTGGGATTGAAGTTTGAAAATGGCGATATAAAACAATGTAAAAATCAGAAACTTAAGCTCATTGAACCCGATGAGGAGGAGCTTGAGGTTCCCGACGTAAAGTTTTCATCGATTATCAATCTTCCTTCGGCGGATTTTCAAAAAATTATTCGTGATTTGTCAAATATTTCCGAACGACTCGAAATAAAATCGGTAGGAAATGAACTAATTTTCAAGTGTCAAGGACCCTTTGCTTTCGCAGAAATTAGACGCTCTGAGTCCAATGGTGTTATGGAATTCTTGCAAAAACAGGATGCAACAAAGGTGATTCAAGGAGAATTCTCACTTAAGAATTTAGGCTATTTTATCAAATGCACTAATTTGTGCAATACCATTGAGATGTATCTTGAGAATGATTTACCACTTGTGGTAAAATATGCTGTTGCTTCTTTAGGTGAAATTAAATTGTGCCTAGCACCATTACCTAATTAATATTCTGGCTTGTGTTTTTTAAAAAGACACCCTTGCGCTGTCAAGCCAGCCAAATTTTGAATCTTATGTGGGTCCTGGTATTGACAATCAAACATCCAAATTTTAATAATACAAAATGCTTTTTTGGGAGAAATTGTTATACCATTCACATTCTGAACAAATTTATGATCATTAGAAATCGTTTCACCCGATAATATATAACTCAATTCCTTCCAAACATTCAAAACATTCTTATTACTAATTTTATAAGAAAAACATCCACCATCTCGATTTCTCTTATCCTCCCAAATAGGATCTATACCCTCACGCATTAGAAAAAGCATACAATTTTTAACTAAAATATCCGGAAGCTGTGCATACAACAAAAGCATATCTTCCGCATAACTAATTGTCATGATTTTTTTATAACTCGCTATCGACCAATCCGTATCATGAGGTAAATGGGCCCATAAGACCCATTTACCATAAAGAGGGTGAAGTATATCCTCAGGAGTTGTATGGATATCATCATCCTTACCAGATGTTTCCATTATAATATAAACAAGTATTTATTGTTTATATTATTTAATAAGTTACTTATCCTTTTCACTTTCATCATCAATGGGCACCCTTGCCTTTTCCTCCTCCTCCTCCTCTTCATCTGAACCACATTCCTCGCATGTCACAATCTTATAACTATTTTCCTCTATCAAGACAGATTGTGAAGGCGATAATTCAAAAATATTAACATCAGAATCAATGATATGAAGAGAATAGTCGTCGGCAAGATCAATATGGTACCAATATTTCATATACCACCTAAGAAAAGTTGTATCTAAAATGTGATTGCCTACAATGTTAAAATAATCTAAATAATCATGTATCTCAATTGACCTATCATCATATTTTAATTCAATCTGTATAAAAGGTTTCTTAGCAGCAGTAAAAGTCAACGCCTCCAGATCCGCACCTGCTTGGATACGTTTGCAATACGTCCTATCGCCAACTTTTTTCTTAATAAACAGCATATCAAAAATAGGAGGAATAGTACCCGATGTAGTCGTCTCACCCGTGCTTAATGAATAGGAAACAACCCGCTTATCCTCATCTTCCTCTTCTAACTCAACACCGAGATTTTCAGCAGACACATCTACGAAATAATCATAAGTTGTATGCAGAAAAGATACTGCTTGCAAACCAGCCCAACCTGCTTCCCTTGCTAAATTATCAAATGCAGGCCTATTAAAATGATAAAGAGCACCACTAAAAAAGGCACAAATCGAGCTCGATATGCCTAAATAATAGATAAAAGTATACAACATATATGCTTTATATATAGAAAGTCTTTTTATACCTTTTCATAATTATTAAAATATAAGGATATATCAATGGGAAATATTCTATCAAATCAACATCCAGCGGCGCCCGCTGCACCAGGAAAGCCGGCAGCGCCGACACGCGCCAGCTCTCCTAGTAGTCCACAATCGCCAGCCACCGCTGCCGCACCATCATCACCAACGCCCGCAACCCCGCGCGCGCCTTCTTCGCCATCACCGCCCTCGAATCCCAGTGCAGTAAAGGAGCCGCAACAACCTGCGGCGCCTTCTGCACCTGCTGTTCCGAAGGGTAAATCAATAAAATTAGGCGGTGGACGGCGTACACGCCGTAGGCGCGGTCGCTATAAGCATCGCACACGCCATAAACGTAACCGCAAAGGGCGCAGAAAAAGACGCAAATCGCGGCGAAAGCGCAAAAGAGCGCGCCGCCGGCGCACTAGAAGATAATATTTTAAAGAAGGGACTAAAATATTAGCTAATCACATTTTCCAAAACAGCCAAGCGAAACTGCTGTCGGAATCGGAAGTTGCAAGGAACCTAAGTCGATTTTTGGAAATGAAACCAAAGGAGCTGAAATATTTACCTCCGGCATTTGTACAGTTGGCCATGTCGGGTTGAAATTGTCGAGAAAAGGCTCTTTATGAGCTTTGTGCTGCCCGTGGTGTCCATGGTGTTTCTCATGTTTGTGATGTTTATGTTTTTCATGCTGTTCATACTTTTGCTTCCAATCAGCCCCGTATTCCTTTTTTAAAATCTTCTTCTGCCAATGTGGAAGCTCATCTATATGATCATTATGGATCCCCGCATGAGATGTGCGCCAATCGTCTTCGCGGTCGCCATCACTTCCCCGAGCAAAGTCGTGATGTCGCCCTTTATCACGATGGTTATAATGCGCGTCATATTCAGGTTCATGTTCTTTCAACTCCCTTTTTACCTTTCTCTCCATATGGCGAGCATGATGACCGCGTTCACGGGATAAACGGCGATAATCAATAACATCTTGCTTAAATTTATCTGAAGGCGCATAAATCTTTAACCGACCCGTCGCCGGATCCAGACCAAACAAATAAAGGAGAATACTAATAATCAGAGTCATGAGCGTAAAAGGAATGAAAACTATGAACCATGAAATTATTCCTAAACCTCTACTACATAAATAATTCAATACAACAGTAAAGATAAGTGATACCCAAACCTTAGCAAATGCTGTATTATACATGCCTTGAAATGTATCGATTGAGATTTGTGTTACTGAAAAAACCAGATAAATTAACGCTGGTGGACATATTGCCGATAATACCATTTATATTATATAAGGAAAAAAAGGGCTTAGCATTCAAGAAATACTCAAGCCTCACTGGGATTCAATCCTGAAACGTCCATCACTTCATGGGTAGCTACAATATCTTCAGCTATACCTGCTGCAGCAATATCATTGGCTAGTGATACTGCATAAGGAGACACTATTGCCAAATCTTCACTTTCCTCCGAACTACTTTCCTCAGGTCCATCCTCATCTTCACTTTCACCTTCGGCCGTCTCGAAAAAATCCGTGATAAGTTTTTTCTCTAAAGACGAATTTTTTTCTAATTCCACTATTTCCAATTCAATATTCACCCTATCATCATGTTTTTGTAGTGATTCTCGCAATTCAGTATTTATTCTTGTCAATTCTTCTACTTGCTTGCGCAGAGCAACAACGATAGGTAAATTATTAAGCACTGATATTGTTTCGGTCATTTTTTTATTTTCATCTTGAAAATGATTCTGTACAACACCGCGAATTTCTTCAAGCATCCCTTGTATATTTTCCATATTTTTATATTTTAAAAAGCGTTTAATATCATTTAGTAAAATATTTATTAGTACATATATGGAAGACCCGCGTGAACGTTTAAAAGATCTATCAGGTATAGAACTGCAAACTGCTATTAAAAAAATACGCCGCGAACAAATAATAAAACTGATATGCCGCCAAACTGATTATACATCTGAAGCAGCAGATGAAAAACTTATTTTCTGGAAAGGTAATTATTTGCATGTCATCCGTGAATGGATGAATCCAAATTTTACACCAGAAAAAAAGGAAAAGAAATATGTTTCAAAAAACCAAGGGATACTAGGAGAAATTCGAAACTTTATGGACGAAGGAGTAAGACAGCGCAAAATTGTAGAAGCACAAATCGCCTATAAAAAGAGAATTATGGAACTGCAAAAAAAGAAAGCCGAGGAGCAGAAAAAAACTCAAGAAGCAGCCATGGCAGAAGGAAATAAGAAAATAGAGCAATAATTATCTACGTGTATAACGCTTTCCTCGGTTATGCCGCCGTCGTCGGCGACGCGATTTCCGTCTTTTATGGCGACGCTTATGGCGTGTACGACGATTGCCATGACTTCTACGCTTTCGGCGCGTCCGACGCCCACCCTTCTTAGTCTTCATCAAACGATCCTCTATCCCACCTTGCAATATATCAATTTGTCCTTCTATATTAACAGGTAAATCTAGCTTCGATAATTTTTTAAGTACAGGTAACACTCCCCCATGCCCAGTCCATGCAATTGTCAACCGGTCCATTTCCATAGGCGATCTAGTTGTAGGCTCAAGAAGAGTTAGTTCAAAAAGTATTGTACTCAAAGCACGCGCAGCAATAGGCGAAAGTTTAGTGGTTGAATAGTCAGTACTAGATCTTCGGCTACGACTACTTAATTTTCCGGAAAGTATTCTCTCCATAAGCTTCACTTTGCCGCGGATTTTCTGTCGTACATCTCCACGTGCCTGTGGTGTTTCGGAGAATCTGTGCGCCACGGCTGTTTTCAAAACACCCATGTGCTTTCGTGTCGCCAAAAGAAATCGTATTCTATCTTCAAAACACTGGTTACGAAGAATTGATAATGATGGTTCCGGCTTGTCCCGCGGTAAGTCCGGGCACGCCTTATAAATAGCATCGGGTGACATAAATGATATATTTTGGATAGTTTTCAATGCTTCGTCTATATCTAGAGCTTTAAATATTAGTGCCGTCGTACGAGTCTTTTGGTCTGGGTCTTGTACCATCAGCAATTGCACAACATCTTCTTCCAGTCTTTCTGCATGATCACTAATATATTCATGAAGATTCTTTAATTTCCATGTCGATAAAAACCCACCAATCTTCTGCAATAAATTACGCCAATCATGACGTTGAGTTTCGCGATCGAGAGCATCGCCAAGAGCACCAGTGGAGGTCATAGATTCCACTTGTCTATTTGTTTTTTCCATTGCATCTTTCAAATAGGTAACATTGGCTTTTGCATCGCGCAATAGCTCTTCGCGACCTTCGGGTAGCCCATATCCAAAACTAAGAATCCGCGAATTGCGTTGACGTATTGAGTCGCGAATATTTTCTGCATTTGCCACCGCCGCCGCTAGAATAGCACGTAAATGGCGGGCGACTTCCTCACTATCAGGGTCTGCATCACTCCAAAGACGTTGGTGCATATGATTCGACGCACGCTCAGCATCAGCAAATAAAGTATTTACTTCGCCCCATATTGACATATGTTATATGGATAGATAATAACAAATTTTGCTTATTATTATCTAAGTTATTTAAAATTAAAGGTAGAGGTAAGAATCTTCTTCTTGCTAAATTGCGGCTCAGCACGTTTAAGGCGATAATGTTGATCCATATGCGCTTTTCCATTTAACAGATTGGTGTAAATATTTGGCATTTCATTTTTTTCATCATGCAACTCTGGCAATATCTTCGTCAGAGGCTTTTCCACTACCATCAATATTCGGTCATTCTTGAGTAATTTTCTATATTCATTAATAGTTAAATTGCCATAATATCGTTCTAAAGTATAATATGGATTTGGTGCGGGTTTAATATTTGTTTCATAGTCAAATATCTTCCCATAAACATTATTTAACAATGAATAACGTTCCCAATACGTGGACGCATCAAGATGCTCATTGGTCAAATATGCACAAGCACATTCTGGACTACAAAAACATCCATATGTTTCAAGTATCCCATTTCTCTCTTGCCTAGGGATATAGACTGGCGGATTATTAAAGGGATATGTACAATAAAAACAATTAGATTTCTTATCTAAAACATCATTAAAATGCAATCGCTTTTCTAATTCCTTGAGTTTTGTCCATATTATCTTATTCGTAGACTCAACTTCTTCACAGATCTCATTATCTACTTTAACTATTGTTTTATCCTGTATAGGCTTCCAGTGAAGCATTGAATATGAATTAAAAGCATTGAGTGCTAAATTACTAGAATTCGAAGCGTGTTCTAGATCTTTACTTGAACATTTAAGATGTAAAATTATATTCGGAATATCAGCAGGACTTATTTCCTCCTCAAGATCAGCTTTAGATACAATCTTTCCACCCTTTGGTTTACGCCCCCTCTTCTTAAAAACCTTTGTATTAGTTTTAGTTGCCTTTTTTTTAGAGCTCTTCGTCGTCGTCGTCGTCGTCGTTCTTTTTTTGCCACGTGGCATTTTTATAACAGATAAATACTTTTTGATTTAAATCATTTTGTAAATATCTTACTTTATTATAGAGATGCATGTTGCCCATAATCACCCACCATTGATACGTACTCATTCCGCAAAAATGCTACGCGTTCCACCGCGTCCAGTAGTGATGCGCCGTGCGGCTTCGTGGGCGCCACGTCCCAGTTCGCCAATATCCGTGCGGACGCGACCTGTAGATAGTCCGCCACCACCGCCCGCGCCACCAGTGGTCCCACCCCGCCCCCGGCGCCCGCGGCGCGGGGCGAGCGCGCCGCCGGCGCTCGAAACGCCGCCACGCGAGCTCGGAAGGTATATTAAACCCGTGAACGCTCGCCCCTACGATCATACCTTCCACTATCGATCTGGTGATTACATTGACATACCAGTGGCAGACCCGAAAACTGGGCAAATTATATTCGCCCATGTACCGGCACTGCCCGCAGATGCGGCTGCTGCCGGCCGAAGGCGGGTCCGCGAGGCCTGCCCACACGCCTTACACGCCGTTCAAGATGTTGTCGCAGGCGCAGGCGCTGCCGCTGCCGCCGGCCGCGAAGCGGCAGGCCGATGCAATGTGATGGGCGGGGGTCGCACCACACGCCGGCGCCGGCGCAAACGACGGAGTTTTAGAAAAACCAAAGCAAAAAAAAACCGGCGCAGGCGAACCCGGCGTCGGCGGCGGCGGCGGCGCAGGCGCACGCGAAAGAGACGCTAATGTTAATTTAAATATCTATTTAATATATACTTCTATGTCCATCACACCCGCATCAACCGCAGCCTCCACAATAAGCAACGCTCCGGTCGCAAGCCTTGGTACTCAATTCGCCACGCCCGCACCGCCGCCAACAGCATCTCTACAGCGGCAGCATAGTGGTGTGCCACCACAAACGCCAGCGATGGCAGCGCATTTTATAAGCCAGAACAATCCTGGTGGACACCGCCGGTACTTAAATGCAGCGCAACGGGAGGCCAGTTTCGAACGCCTGCTAGAAGGCGCAGGGCTCAAGCGCGGTGATCCTATTCCTGCACCGGTGGAGGGTGAGGCGTGCTACCGCAACCTCGCTGGCGGCGAAACCAGATGCCGTGTCACGCGTGGCGGATTGTCCGAACGAGAGGCACGGCGCGACGCAGCCCGTCGACAGCGCGAACGACGCCGCACTGAGCTTGGCGACTTTCTCTTGCACCGCCTTGCGACCCCCACGCCAGCTGTTGAGGATCCTGTTTCGCGGCGAGGCGCGTTGGCGGCGGCAAGTGCAGCCGGTGTGGCGCCCCCACCACCGCCGGCGCTGCGTCGAGCGTACACAGGAGGAAGAAAATCAAGAAAGCGCCGCAAAAGAAGAAAAACGCGAGGAAGAAGGAAACGTTGTCGCCGTAGTCGCCGCCGTAAAAAGAGAAAACGCAGGAGGACGAGACGTCGTCGCAGACATTAAGCCGCCTTTTTCAAATAACATGGGCGGCATACTGGAATATAATTTTCAGCGCCAATTACTATTTGCTCATTCTCTCCGCTTAGACGCATGGTGAATAAGCCTGGTGTTCCATCTTTGCACAATTTGCAAAGTGATGTTTTCTTTAAAACGCTGTCAGCTAAAGGTATCAGATCTAACAAAGAACCAAATTTTCGCCTCTTAAAATCTCCATCAAGACCACACACATATACTTTTTTATTGTGTTGTTCTACAAGTTTTTTAACGATATCATAAATATCACTAAAAAATTGTCCTTCATTAATTAAGAATACATCATAATCTTTCAAGTCTATTGATGTAAAAATTTCCCAAAGATTGTGTATATTAAGACTCTTAGTCATTTGTTTATCATGAGTAGACATCAGTGTATTATGATATCTTCGATCTTCTGCATAATTAATAACGCAACATGATATATCACATACTTTGTATTTTTTTTCTACATCAAGTAGGTGCGTTGTTTTCCCAGAAAACATTGGACCCAAGATCAGTTGTAGATAACCCTTGCCTGAGAAATTCATTGATTTACATATATCATAATATTTATATATGTTTATTAATATATAAAATTTACACTTACATACTAGTTAATGGCTCATATTCCTTGGGTGGAAAAGTACCGACCAACTAAGTTTGAAGATATTGTATTGGAAGATAATAATCGTAAAATTTTAGATAATATAATTCGTGATAACAAATTTCCAAATTTACTTTTCTATGGTCCCCCGGGGACTGGAAAGACAACAACGATAATTAATCTCATACAAAAATATCAAGAAAAATATAATCAAAACAGAAAAGGACTCAAGATTCACCTCAATGCGTCTGATGATAGGGGAATTGATATTATTCGCAATCAAATTAGTCAATTCGTAACAACCAAAATACTTTTTGGCACAGGTATAAAATTTATAATATTGGATGAAGTTGATTATATGACAAAAAATGCGCAGCAGGCTCTCAGATATTTGATACAACAATATCATAAGAATATCCGTTTTTGTTTGATATGCAACTATATTAGTCGTATAGACTCTGCGTTACAAAATGAGTTCATTCGTTTGCGGTTTTGCAATTTACCAAGAGATGGTATTAATAAATTTCTCAAAAGAATTATTTGTGAAGAAAATATAGATATTAGTAATAATCAGCTTTTTGCAATACAAAAGACTTTTAAATCTGATATTCGAAGTATGATTAACTTCTTACAATCAAACCACAATAGCCCATCACCTTTTTATGAAATTATTACAAATGAATTTTGGGATGATATTATTCAAACAATAATACATGATGATGATTATGACAAAATTTATCATGAAATAGAACTAAATTGCGAAAAATATAACATTGAAAAAATTAATTTCCTCAAAGAGCTAATTAATTATATTATAAAAGAAAGGCTTGATCTACTCAATTCCCAAATGATGATCCTATTTACTTTTATTGTACACAGCATAAATACCAATTTTGATTATTTAATAAACTTTTTCTTACGACGATTCAAGTTATTAGCTTTAACGCACTGCGAATAGTATTGACGCATGCGAAACTCTAATTTATTTAAAAATAAATTTGGGGACGGCTTGGTGGGAAAAAAAACATTACGCTTAGCACCATATTCATTAACTAAAAAATTTACCTCCTTTGATGGAGTATAACCTCTTTCCATTGTATTTATAATTAGAAAAATAAATTGATTTAAATAATAATTAAACAATGTAATTTAATTATGATTCCCGTTGATACTGCGTGGCACAATTTTATTAATAATGAGAAAACAGAAAATATAGAAAAACCGGCGCGACAGGGACCTGATGTTACTTCTTGCATTTTGCCTAAATGTACGGACATCTATATCTCAACCAAAACAAAATTGGCCTATCTTAATCAAGAAATAAATCTCAATGAAGTTTTTTGGAATATACCTATATTGGCCTATCAGACAAGTGCTTCCGGGGTAATAAAAAAACAAATGAAAATTAATTGCGCGTCGCCTCTTGAAGTACAAGCTCTAGAAAAAAAAATAGAGGAGGAGCGTGAAAGGGGGATTTGTATTCAAGTTGATATTTTAAAACAATTAAAACAAACAAAGAAGATAAACTTCAAAGATACACGGAAAATAAATATTGGACTTTGTAAAAAGGATCTTACTAGTTTCCGTAAGAAAAAGAAGGGAGCCTTCTATAATTGTTTTGTATTAATTATACGAATACCCTTGCACGGCGAATATAAGGAAATTCATGTTAAAATCTTTAATACAGGTAAATTAGAAATTCCGGGTATTCATGACGACGCTATTCTAGATATTACATTAGATATACTGATTGATATAATGCAGCCTTTTCACGCAAAATCTCTTAAAATCAAGGATGGAAGCATACAAAATGTATTAATAAATTCAAATTTCTCATGTAATTATTTTATCAATCGCGATAAATTATATTCATTATTGAAATACGAATATGGCATTAACGTAATCTATGATTCTTGTTCTTATCCGGGCGTGCAGTGTAAATTCTATTACAATAAGATAAATACTAAAAATACTGGTACTTGTCATTGTATTGCAAAGTGTTCGAAGAAGGGGACTGGGGATGGCGACGGACAATGCAAAGAAATATCCTTCATGATCTTTCGCACAGGCAGCGTTTTAATTGTGGGTAATTGTTGTGAAAAGGTATTGAAAATTATTTATAACTTCCTGAAGACGCTTTTTATTACAGAATACCAAAGTATTATTACTGAGTATAATTCTAAAATAGCGCCTAAGAAGAAAAAAAGGGTGCGAAAAAAGAAAATTTTAGTGAGCAAATAACCAGTTTATATATTTAACTACCGCCAACCTTTTTTGAAAAATAGTATTTTTTGGATTATATAATTTAGATTTTAGTTGCTTTAGGGTAAGTTCTTTTTTATGTAGTTTTTTGAAAAATGTTTCACAGACTTCTAAAAATCTTTCAAGGGGGAGTTTTTGCAGCTGTAGAAATCGAATGAAAAATAGTACCATTGTTAGTGAATCGAAACTGAGGGAAGAAAAATATTTCTTATTTAATAATTTTTGCAATAATTTCTTGGTGTGCTGAATCGTATAATTAATTATTACCTCCTTCTTAATTATATTTAATGGTCCCTTTTCTTGTAAAATTAATAATAATAATTCATTGGCTATAGTATTTATTATCGTTAGTTTATTCAAAAATAGTTTTTCATCCTCTTGTAGTATAAATTGTTTTCTATGTTCAGCATCTATTTCAAAGATTGTTTTTTTATAAATAAACAGCGTTGCATCCTTAGAATTTAATTGTAAATAACTATGACTTTCCTCACCAATCTGTCCAATAAACTCAATATAGTAATACAAAGCCTTTTTACAATGTATCAGCGTAAGATCAATATTCTTTGTATATAAAAAAATCAAATTGAAAATATGACATATCGATATTAGACCACGATGAATAATAAATGTAAAATATGTCGGATTCTGTATATTTATATGTTCAATAGTATACTCCAGATAGGCATTCATTATATCCATGTACTTCTTATGATAAACTAAACAATTCGAAGTATCAAAAGTATCTTTATAATTTTGCTTATTTGATAAGATCGCTTCCTCCTTAATGTTCATATACTCCTATAATAATTTTTTATACTAAATAAGTATTTAAAGATGTTTTTAAAAATAATGTTATTATGGAAACCAGCAAGGAAAAGTCGTCCGAGCCCTCTAGCTACCCATTACCTTCAACAGACACTCTCGCCCAAGTAGCAAAACTAGCTATTGTAGAAGATAGACCCATATTACTTGATTATTGGACTGGTTCTTGTGATGGAGAGGTAATCATTGGCGTCCGAGGCAGTGGCGAGAAGCTGCTGGTGAAGAGTGAAGATGAATACACCAGTCCTATCGCTAGTATTTATCAAGTAGGTGAGGAGTACATTGTGGTTACAGAAAACTCGATATATATAGTTTCTTCCAAAATAGCGAAGAAACGGATCTCTGAATAGATATAATATTGATTAAACAGAATTAATATTATAATATGTTGTTTAACTGATCTTTTTGTTCATCTGAGAGACTATCAGGGAAATTAATACGAAATTGTATTAATAAATTTCCGCGGCGCTCACCACGCTTCATTCCCATTTGCGGAATGATTTTTTTATAACCTGGTATAATTATCTTTCCTGTTGTATTATTTATTGTATACACCTTTCCATCCAGATATGACATATCAAACTGAAACCCTGTTAATGCCTCCTTAAGACTTATAGTTTGGGTATATATAAGGTCCAAACCTCGCCTCTGAAATGAGGAATTATTTTCGATCTTTATAAAGATTTTAATATCTCCTTTATTGGTATCGTTTATAATATTTCCTTTTCCTCTTATAATAATTATCTCGTTCGTATCAACACCGCAGGGAATATCAACATATATTTTTTCCTTTTCCGTATATTTTGTATCTTTATTCTTAATCCACCGCTCTATTTCTAATGGACAAGTAATTCCCTTAAACGCATCAGCAAAATTAATAGAAATAGTCTTTACAATTGGCGTAGGCTTGGATAACATATTCATATTCATAGGAACCCCATTAACGAAGAATTGCGCATTTCCACCGCCCATATCAAAGGGCATTCCGCCGCCGGCACCGCCTCCCATACTAAATAACATCTTAAACAAATCATCTGGCGCACCCATAAAGGGCATTCCACCATGCATAGCGGCACCAAACGGGTTTTTTCGCTTTAGATCATATATCCGTTTCTTTTCAGAATCTGATAGTATTTCATATGCACTACTAACTTCTTTAAATTTTTCCGCATTCCCGCCTTGACGATCTGGGTGATGTTGAAGAGATAGCTTTCTATAGGCACTTTTGATTGATGCACTATCCGCTGTCTCAGGGACACCCAAAATTGTATAATAATTCGGAAGTTGAGAAGACATTATTATTATAATGTAGAAATTTTTAAGTTCCAATTTTTACTTAAATACTCTACGCAAAATTAACTATGACTCTACCTTTTTTAAAAAAATATCAACCCAAAAAGATAGAAGAATTCCAAAAAGATAAAGACATTATTGATATTATTAATGTACTTATTGATCTTGAATCATTAAATATACTCCTTATAGGTGATCATGGCTCCGGTAAAACATCCTTGGTAGACGCTATCATTAGAAAGTATTATAAATCTGAAACTATTCCAACTGATAATGTTATTTATATTAATAATCTTAAAGACCAAGGCATTCAATATTATAGAACCGAAGTAAAAATCTTCTGTCAAATACCATCAACATATCCGAACAAAAAAAAAATTATTGTATTAGATGACATCGATATTATAAATGATCAAAGTCAACAGGTATTTCGTAATTGCATTGATAAATATAGTCATAACATCCATATTATTGCCGCCTGTTCTAACGCCCAAAAAGTAATAGATAGTATACAATCGCGTTGTACTATTCTTAAAATAAAACCTCTAAGTAAAACATTTTTGCGATCTATCCTAAGTAAAATTATACAAGAGGAAGAAATTCCAATTGAGCAAGAGGCTATAGATTTTATTCTTCATACGTGTAATAATTCATTACGATTATTAATAAACTATACTGAAAAATTCAAACTATTGAATATCCCTATTACTCTGGAACTTAGTAAAGAAATTTGCACAAATTTGAGTTTTTATGATTTTGAAAAGTATACCAAAGCGTGGTTTGTGGAAAGAGACCTACAAAAAGCTATTAAAATTATATTTTCTATTTCCGATAAAGGGTATTCTGTCATGGATATTTTGGATAGCTATTTTCTATTTATCAAAACAACACTATTAATCAATGAAAACCAAAAATATGAAATAATAAAACAAATATGCAAATATATATCTTTATTTCATACATTACATGAAGATGACATTGAATTAGCTATGTTTACCAATGAATTAAATAATAATATAAAATAATATATATTAATAGATGCCTAGCCAAATTTTTAAACATAAATATCCAGTACAGAGTCTTTTTGATTTCTTAGAACTTTATTCAGATAAAAAACATAATCACTACTACTTTGCAAAAACGAATTTTAAAAAAGCTGTATATGAAGACGCCATCAAACCTTACTGCGAATCCTTAAAAAAATACTATTTCATATCAAAACAAAAATATTTAGATAAGAAACAAACGTATAGAAGTTTTATTACAATAATAAGGCAAATATGCAAATATCATCAACTATCATTCACATCCAAAATAAAATACGATAAATCAAATTATGAAATTGTTTATTATATTTATTTTGATCCTTGAGAGATAAGTAGATACTTGCCTACTATTGTATCACTTTGAAGCGCCTGCATACGAGATTGTCGGGCAAACCATTGGTATTTTGTGCGCGCAAGTATTTCATCGGCAGGAATATATACTGCGGCTAATTTATCACCACAGAAAGATATATATGACGACCCAAGCAAATTATCAATATAGACAGGTTTATCTCCAGTTGTGCGCGTTCCAATATAGCTTCCACTAAGTAGTGTCATCCTTTTGTCTTGACACTCCTTAAATAAATACCGATCTGCTTGACCAAGGAAATCTTGCTCACTTGTATAGTCTGTCACATTCACCTTATCGAGGAAATCAATGTATGCTTTAATAATAGGAGCACGCTGGCGACAGCCAATGAATTTAGTCGTCGGGAAAAAGGAAGTATACGTTGCAGTACTATTCCGATCTACAATTTCAAAAGTAAAACAATCATTTTTTAAAAGACCCTTTTTGAAAATAGGTTGCAGATCTTTTAATACAATCGTCGAGTTTGGAATCACAAGACCACCATAATAATATAATAGACGAGCAATCCCTAGAGTCTGCATATGCGCCTTCACTGGATCCGCCAACTTGCGGAAATCAACATCCCAATCAGGAATTAACTTACTAAATGACTGCTCATCAATTAAACAAATATTGAAAGATTCGCCACAATATTTAACAACGCTTTCTACACAGAGTTCCAGATAAGGCTGATTTAATTTCTTCGTGTTGCGAGAGAAGAAGCTCGGCCACCACCGCGAATTAATCTCATAATTATTAAAAATCCAAAGAATAGGCTTCCCAGAGAGTATCGTATTCTCATTCAATAAGAATTTCTTTACCAGATCATACTTCGCCAATTCTTCATTGGAATCCTGTTTATATTTATATCTTTCATATAAGTAACCAAGTAGCGTAATTAAAATAAACATGGTAAAATATCTAAACATCTATATATATATCGTATAATTTTTTAATTTGTCAAATGTTTTAAGGAGCTCCACCATTTTTCATTGCTTTCTTTGATTTTTTCATCCTGTTTCATAATTTTATATATACGCCTAGTATCAGATTCAGCTCCTGAATTCATTTTATTTGCCAGAAACTCCCTTGATTGTTGCAAAGAAGGTGGCGCAATATTCTGTGCATCACGATAACTTCGGTAACTATCCACATTAGAGAACTTTGGAACATTTAAAAAATCCTCCTTCGTCACCGGCACGACAGACTCTGTATGCGCCTTCTTCAAATCCTCATATTTCAATTGACTAAATACACCTGAAGAAAAGGACTGCGGCTTCTCTCGTGCCAGACTATAACCCAAATCACCACCCATCTCCCCCACCGATGTAATAATAGCCTGAGACTTGCATTTCTGCTTTACTTTATCAAATTCATTATCAAATTGCGAGAGAGAGATTCGCGCCATCTCATGAATATCATCGTCCGAGCGCAACCACGCATCATATCCCATATCCGTCTCATCTTTGATCTTCACCTTTTCAAACATCTCATTAAACCATTTGTTAAATTCACCCGTTTTCTTATTTTTCAATCTTTCCAGTATGATACGCTGATCATCCGGCAACTCAATAGTATCCCGCGTACGTACATTCTTCTTCTGTCTAAATCGAAAATAATAAATTTTATGCAATATCTTATAAGCACTCTGAAAAAATATAAAATACTTTTGATCCAATCCACTTTTATCTGGGTGGGTCAGTAATGCGCGTTTCTTAGCTGCCGCCAAGTCTTCTTGTGTAAAGTTATAATCAATGTGAAAAAGTGATAGTATATCATCTAAATTATAGTTTTCAATATTCAGATCATAATCATCCATATAATCTGAATTATATATTTTTTTAGATTTATTTCCCCAGAACTTTTGCCCTCAACATTACCTTCTGAAAGAATTTCACAACATCGCCTAGTACAGCACTTTCCAACACATCCATCTTATCACTACCAACAAAACTCGTAAACGTAGGCAATTTCCTAATGCGCAAATAATTTGCTATGTCAGGGCACTCATCCACATCAATGTGATATACATGCACATTATCACTCAATTGTGGATATATCTTTTCAACTTCCGGGGCAATGCGCTTACAAGGGCCACACCAAGTCGCGCCCGCCTTTACAACACTCACTACATTATTCTTCATTACCGCTTTAAATACCTCAACATTATCACTTGTAATATCTGTATAACTCATTTACTTAATATACTATTTTTTTTTTTAAATCACTATAAATACATTAATTCACAACCCGACGGCATCTTCTCTCGCGACAACTCTTTTAAATTAACCACATGATCCAATATATTATCACAATCTATATATTTGAAAAAGAAACTCTGCAGTATAGCCGCCGTCGTTTTAATACCACGAACGGATTTTTTAAATTTCGGCCATGCTTCCTTTCCATTAGGAAGAAATTTATCATAAAATTTCTTTATTTGATCCATTGTGGCATGCTTAAATGTCACAATCTTATCAATTCGCCCCGGTCTTATCAGCGCAGAATCCAACTTAGAAACATAATTTGTCGTCAAAAAAGTCACCTGCTTATCCCGCCGCGCCAAACCATCCAACGTATTTAAGATTCCACTAAAACTTACCATACTCTTGTTCGCATCACCCGCCTTTCTCTCCACAAACAAAGCATCTATATCCTCCAATACTAATATACTATCTTCAGGCAGCTTTGATACCGATTTCATAAATGTTGCATCATCAATCGATAAACTAAAATTTATAATCGCAATGTTCATATCAAAATGCGATGCTAATATAAAAATCAATGATGTTTTACCAGTACCTGGTAAACCCTCCAATAAATAATTCCGCTTATAAGGAATACCATACTTTAAATATTTCTTCTTTTCTAATAAAAATCCACCTAAATCCTTTATCATTTCCGGTAATAGACCACCCGGTAAATGCAACGTATCACTCCCCCGTTTCGGCAACTTCGATAAAGTATTCCAAAAACCCATTTTAAAAATAAACGTCACTACCTCCATCTTCTCCTTCTTCACCTTACTAAATGTATGCGCTTCATCCAAAAATTTTTGAATAAAGTCTAAATTTCTCTCGCAACATAGTTCTAGTGTATGATATTTAACTGCTTTTACAGAATTCCCTACAATCATATCCGAGACATTATAATCAATATTCATGGATACATCTTGATAATTAAAATAGGTGATGCCCGTATTTAATTTGAACTTATACAATGTGTTATGGTTGGGAAGTCGTGAGGTGGAATGATAGATAACATTTGTATTACTTTGCGCGAGAGAAGCTCCGAAGAGGAGAATTTCATCGATAATATGCAGTGTATTATTTATTATTAGTTTCATACTATTTAACAATATTTTCTAGTTCAGCAATATCAATATGGGGCAACTCGACATGACTTTCCCAAAAATACTTACAAAACGTCCATTGTATAGAAGAATCAGAATCATAATAATGTGACTTTTCGCTCAATAATTTCACTCTAATTTCACTGGGTAGAAGATGCAAACTTTCAATCGGTAGAACATATGCTAACTGCACATACGGGGTAACAGGTTGATTTTTATTCTCATCAATCATATTCATTTCCCAATGTGGAATATATGAGAGAAGATCGGTAAGCAATGGTGGATAGTGATACTTATATGACCACCGCCAGTCTTTGCAATGGGATGTATAGTAATGCATAGTCCACTCTAGACCTTCGAGATAGTTGTAACATACTTTCTCTCGAAAAGAATCGTTAATATCCTGATGAAATAAGAATTTATAGTAGCGAGTTTGCCAGCCCGGAGTGAAGGGGTCGATAAGCTTCTCGGTCTCCCGATTTTTAATTGGGATATGCAAATATCTCGCCATTTTTTCTTCCGCTGTTTTGAAGGAAAACGACCTCTTCTCCCATCGTCGTCTTATTTTATATTCTTGCTTTATATTTTGAAGCTCATCCTTTGCAAGATAAGTAATTAGCTTCCTTACATTTTTCCAATAAATAGTCTTTCCATTTGTTAAGTTTTCTTCCGTCATCCCAATCGTTTCTTTATAAGCATCTAGTAATACGTGTATCCCCTGTGTACGGATATTGAGAGAAGGAAAATGCGGGAGAAAATCATTACCCAAAAAGAAACTGAGAAAAATATAATCGTATAATCGGTTCTTCTGTTGCAGGGTACTTGGCGGCCTATTGTTGTTCATGAGTAAGGTGATAGAATGGGCGAGTTTCGGTATGTTTAAAATATATGTTTCATTGGGTTCCAACTCCATATTTATTGATTTTACAAATTCCGGCGTCTCTCGAAATAAAAATATCTTGCGAGAGATAGGCAAATGATTGATGCACAGCATGATTAGATCTGCGTCCAAACCATACACTAAGGTAGTATGGTTTTTATGGAATGTCGGATGGTCACGAATATATTGAAAAATCTTATGCTCTCCCTCTCCAACTTCATCGCTAGTAGAAACGATAATCTTTTGCACACCATAACTTATCTCTTTATTTGCATAATAGTTCGTTATATACTTTCCAAGCTTCGCCATAAATGCCGTGCCGGGAGTAATAGCGGTGGAGTTCCAAGAAGTATCCGCTGCAATCGATAATCCCTTTCGTATTTTTTTTTCAAGCGTGGAGAGATAACGACGATTCCGCTGTTGGTCTAACTTCGCCACAGGCGCCACTCCATCAAATGCAATAAAGATGGTGTGATCAGGCGCAGTACGCGCAATATACTCATCTATTTTTGTACATACATTGTGAATTAATCGCTCTTCAAAATTATGATGTTCTTCTATCTGACGAAGAGAATCATAAATAATAGAATTACTATCCAGATACAGGTTATTAACCTTGCGGTTCAATCGTGATATAATATTTCCATAATTTTTAAGTATGAAAGAAAAATAACTAGGTATACCCATTAAAATTAAATCAGTTTATATATTTAAATCATTTATCTAACTCATATTTAGCAAAAATCGTTATTCATTAAAAGTATATTTTTTAAAATATCAATATTATTATAGAGACAATAAGATGAAGAATATTAAAATCAAACAAATTGCAGACAACGCGCGGGAAAAAGTAGATATTATCTCCTTTTTTGAGAATAAAATCAATGTTTTTCAGGATATGATTCTTTCTACAATTCTAATGGTGCAGAAATACAAAACTTTAAATATTTTTGGGGCTCGTGAGTTAAATATCTGTATCCAAGGTTTGGATAGTATTTTCCAGGATCTAAAAAATATACAAATCACCATTTCTCAAAAAAAAATTAACACAGATGATGTGCTTTCGCGCCTGCAAGCTGTAAATAATGAATTATCACAAATTTTTAGATCTTTTGGAACAACAAACCTCACTGACTTGGTGGCTATCTGTTTTGGCTTTGATTTTTTTAAAGAACTCGAATCTGATCCGAAAGCACAATTAATAAAAACATTTGTACATCCGATCGGTTATAAAGTTATGGAGTGGAAAAATCGTAGCACCGATCAGGGTAAAAAATTAGCCAGAAATCGTATTGTTGAGGATTTTATGATTGTTGAAACCGCAGAAACTTTTGATTGCTTTGATCTCGCCAGAACAAGCAAAAACTTTCAAACAAAAGTATACGGGATTAAAATAGCATTACAAAATATCAAGGAGAAAAAAACATTAATTATTTCCGGTATTGTTGACGATGTCATCTTACAATGCAGCAATCATAAATTTGTCGATACCAAGATAGCTTCACTCTACAAAACACGGCCGAAAGATCCCGAGTTTCATACACAAAATTTTGATAAATTCATTAAAACGTTAACTATTAAAGAATTGCTTATCTATAGCAACGAGGAACTTTATCAACGATTTATAGGCTATGTTAATCAAGCAAATCTGATTAAACAAAAAACAATTTCACAAGTAATAAAAGAATTCATTAACGGCGACCTATACGCACAACGCACAACACTTATACAACTACTAATGCATAATAATAACCCTGAATTTCAATATCTCGCTTATCTACTATATGATCTTCTCTCCAACGATTCTAATGGAACTATAGACACAGCTGAACAAACGCTACTCTTTGATAGTTTACCTTGGCAAATTAAGAAAAATTTTCGAGAGGCAATGAAAACTACAATTAATTATACAAAGAATCTATCGGACTTTAATAGCAGTAAAATACCTATTGAACAGCAAATATGCCTACTAAAAGCAGCTGATAATGTAAAAGAGAAAGCAATGATAAAACTTAAGGAAGTAAAAGCTAAATCTGAAGATTCTGGAACAAAGGCTCGGCAATACTTAGAAGGGCTCCTTAAGATACCATTTGGTATTTATCGCAATGAACCCATATTATGCATAATCAAAGAACTACGTGGAATATTTAAGAATTTGCTGCAGTTACTAAAAAAAGATCGTTTTTCGTACGAGAGTAAATACGATGGCGATATAACAGGCATAGAAATGTATAATTATGTTACCAAATTACGTGATGTATATATCACAGAGCAAAAAGAAAAACAAATAAGTAAACTAATAAAAATTATGACCACCGGAAATAGACATGCATTAATTGCGAATGTTTGTCATCTAAATAGCTGCATCAAAAAGAATAGAATAAAAAAACATATATGTCATTCAGGAAAGAAAAATGTATATATGAGAGATGCCATAAAAGATTTTATTTTATCACAAAAAGATAATATAGCACTAATTGAAGATATACAAACACAATATAGCAACATCCACAATCTAACAACATATCAAGAAATTATCAAAAATATAGATTTAATAAAACAAAAATGGCATGATATAAACAATAATATGAACAAAATAGAATCTGTCTTAGATGCGGCTATTCACGGACACCAAAACGCTAAACGACAAATTGAAAGAATCATTGGACAATGGATTAACGGGCAACAAAAAGGGTACTGCTTTGGCTTCGAAGGTCCGCCAGGAGTCGGAAAAACCTCACTCGCAAAAAAAGGACTTAGCCTTTGCCTACAAAATAGTAAAAATGTCTCGCGACCATTTGCTTTTATCGCCATCGGCGGATCCTGCAACGGGAGCACACTTAATGGACATAACTACACTTATGTTGGATCAACTTGGGGTCGAATCATTGATATACTTATGGAAAAAGAATGCATGAACCCTATTATCTTTATCGACGAGCTCGATAAAGTCAGCCAGACTGAACATGGACGTGATATCGTATCTATACTCACACATCTCACAGATCCCGCACAAAATGAAGAATTTCAAGATAAGTATTTTAGCGGTATTAACATTGATATGAGCAAAGCATTAATAATATTCTCTTACAATGATGCCTCCAAGATCGATCCTATTTTATTGGATCGTATTCATAGAATTAAATTTAAACAACTTACAATTGAAGATAAACTTGTCATTGTAAAAAAATATATTTTACCAGAATTATACCAAAATGCTGGATTAAATTCTGTTATATCCTTCTCAGACGATGTTATAAAATATATCATAGAAAAATACACACAAGAAGCAGGTGTGAGAAAGTTAAAAGAAAACCTTTTTGAAATAATCAGTGAAATTAATTTAAAAATTCTTAAAAATGAAAAAGATGCTACTTTATTGCCCTTCAGTGTTACAAAGGATTCTGTTAAAAATATATTTCTCAAAGATAAACGCAAAATTCGACATAAAAAAATTCATCCAACCCCTGATATTGGAATGATGAACGGATTATGGGCTAATTCACTCGGCATGGGAGGCATATGCCCCATTGAATGCAACTGGTTTCCATCAAAAACATTTCTTGATTTGAAATTAACAGGTATGCAAGGAGATGTTATGCAGGAAAGCATGAATGTAGCAAAAACACTAGCATGGAAACTTACACCCGCCGCCAAACAAAAAAAACTTATAGCCAAATTTGAAAAAGAACATCTATGGGCAGGAATTCATATCCATTGTCCAGAAGGAGCTACGCCAAAAGACGGACCTTCTGCAGGTACCGCTATCACCATCGCTATATTTAGCCTTCTTAATTCCATTAAAATTAAAAATAATATTGCAATTACTGGTGAAATAAATTTACAAGGAAACACCACTGCTATAGGAGGTCTGGATCTCAAAATTTTAGGGGGTATTAAAGCTGGCGTTAAAGAATTTATCTATCCAAGAGAAAATAAATATGATTTCAAGAAATTTATAGATAAATATAAGGAGAATACCTGCATTACAGGTATTATTTTTCATGAAGTCAAATCAATTCAAGATGTATTAGATTTAGTTTTTGTATAATATATTTATATATATATAATGGCTTTACTTTTTAGTTTCCTTCCCATGGTAGAATATTTCTCGCTTATCGCACCTACAATTATAGCCTTATTTATTTTATTTGCCGGTGTATTAAACAAGGATCTCAAAGGACTCATATATCTAGCAGGACTCATGATATCCCTCATTATAGGAATAATGGCAAAACCATTCTTTGGAGGAACTATCCCACAAGAGGCTCACGCAGCTTGCAATATATTCGGCGATAGTTTTCCAAATAGCCAATTCTCTAATCCATCCTTAGATTCACTAGCTATTGCATTTAGCGCCGCCTATCTTCTGATACCTATGTTTACCAATGGCACAATCAATTGGACTATTATTATGACCTTTATTTTAGTACTCTTTACTAATGGCGCGTTCAGATTAAAACTTACATGCAACCAACCATTAGATATTATCATTGGGTGCCTTATCGGATTTCTTTGCGGCGGCGGCTTTTATGCTTTAATAAAAGAATATGGAGGCGACAAGTACCTTTTTTTCTCAAATACTGACAGCAATAATGTAATGTGCGATAAGCCTTCCTCCACCAAATTTAAATGCGTAGTTTATAAAAATGGTGAAATTATAAAACAATTGTAGATCATTATTTATTTCTGAATAAATAATAATTCATTGAAAGTTCAGATAATTAGCGTTTACCCAATTCGTTACTTGCGTAATCATCGCACGTCTCCCCATCGTATCTGATAGCCCACCGCCTAATGTTCCCTTATATTGTGAAAATATATATATGAATTGTTTCGTCATATTGATGAAGTGAGAGTTTTCATATTTTTTTAAATCGGCTAAAGTCATCACTGGTTTTCCTGTTCGTCGATTAACATCATTGTGAAAAGCCAATAGAAGGTTAATAAGTTGGGATTTCGTCTTAGTTTGCACGAGGCGCTGTTTCGTGAAAAATTTGGCGGCGTGTTCCTGACAATGCGGGCAGGGCAATACCTTACAAATACTAATAATTAAATTTAAACTACCCGATTGATTTTTACTATAAAATTCCTCGCTAATTTTAGCTGCGAAACTATGAAAAAAATCCCATGTGGGTTTGGCCCATATATATGACATATAAATATTAGCAATATCTTTTTTGGCAGACTTTTTCGACACTCCTCCGCTTTTCTTTTGCATACAACTAAGGCACACCATCTATAATAGTAATATAAAGATTATATTATTATATACCCCATATGAATTATATCCTAGAAGGTGATACAAATTTTCAAAATCTTCTTATGGAGGCTATATGTACACCAGACACAAATACAAAAAAACTATGTCTAATAAGTAATGAGGAATTAGAAGAGGAATATGTAACTCTACGCTGTAAACATACCTTCAATTATATGCCGCTTTTTAAAGAAATCGTAAAACAGAAAAAAAATACCAATATACTAGAAACACAAAAACTAAAACAACATCAACTAAAATGCCCTTATTGCCGATTGGTCCAAAATCAAGTATTGCCCTATAATGAAAAATTACGAAAAAAAGTAACAGGCGTAAATTGGCCGCCATCTATCTCAATGCTAGCTAATACTTGTAGTGCTATATTGAAATCAGGAAAGAGAGCCGGAAATTCGTGCGCGCGGGCATGTTTTGGTAAATATTGCTCGATGCACAAAAGATATACTTTAACTAATCAACCAGCAGCAGCAAAATGTTCACAGATTCTTAAAAGTGGTAAACGAAAGGGGTTGCAGTGTAGAAATAAAGCAAAAAAAGAAGGGTTTTGCGGTATACATGCTCCTAAAAATATTAATGTATAGCAAAAAGAAAATAAATGATGTATATATATATATATTATGAATAGGGCTGCACGACAAGACCGCGAACGATTAATAGATAATGTTAAACAATGGATTGATTTAGATGAAGAATTAAAATTATTGCGAAAAAAGGCGCGCCAACTCAGAGAAAATAAGAAAGAGTTAACATCTTCATTAGTTTCTATTATGAAAGACAATGATATAGATTGCTTCGATATCAATGATGGACAGCTAATCCGGACAACAAGGCAAGTAAAAACACCACTAAGCAAGAAACATTTGCTAATATCCTTAGCACAATATTTTCAAAATGATCCAAAGGTAGTAAAGGAACTTGGAGGGTTTATTATGAATAGCCGTACAAGCAAAACAAAAGAGGATATACGACGAAAAATAAATCTAAAATAGAATATATATGGATAACACATACACAAATAAAATAATTATGAAGCTACAAGATCAAATAAATCCGTCCCTAACAAAACAACAACCTATCGTCCATAATCCATTAAAACCAACAAAGCAAAACTTTAAACCTCATACCCACCAATATCTAACGACACGTCCCACTGATCTTAATAATATCCCATACAAAAAAAATCAACGTATTTTCATATGCATATACCATATTCAAGAGCAAGACTCGCCCTTCTTAGAATATTTATTGTATAAATATCCGAAAAAAGAATGCGATGTCTGTCTCTTTCCATTTATAGAAAGAGATAGTAAGAAACAACTAGAAACACAGATTAGTAACTTCTTCAAAAATATCATTAATATAACACAACCATGGACAATAAAAGGATACATCCAAGAAAAAGAAGATATCTATATGTTGTTTCATTTGCCGCATGAAGGAGATTTCTTGGGAGACCATATCCTTCGCCGCGGATCTGAATGGTGGTGGTGTCTAATTGATGAAATATGTAACCAGTGTCATGTGGCAAATTTCCCAATTCATTCTTCTGTTACGAATCTATTCTTAACTAACCCAGATCTAATCTATCTTAAAAATACAGAAGGAAAAAATTATCCTATTCCAAGAGCACTATATTATGGTACATATGCTCCCATAGCCCCCTTCTACTTTGTATTTGGACCAAAACAAACAGTGTCAGGGCGATATGGACCTTATTATTATCTCGGATCTTATGAAAAAATAATTCGATATGCCGGCTGGTCTCCCGAATATACTCCCTTGAAAAAGAATAATATATCCATTGCTGATGAACATGGGCGACTTGTGGAAGGCGGTGGTATCATTCGATATGCTGTTTTTTTAGGAAAATTAAAGGTTTTACTTAATCACCCTCATGATGAAAAGCATGCCGATATGCCCGTTAAAGATACTTTGGAGTTTCAATTAAGATTAGAAGATAGAGATGGAAAATGGGCCACACACTATGATAGCCTATACTATGGACGAGCTAACATTAGAGGCAATCCTGATCGACATTGGCGTGCAAATCCAGGATTTGTTACTAAAAATTTCAATCAACAAATCCCTTTATCTATGCATCTTTTAGATAAAAAAACACTGAAAACAAATTGGGATCCGCATTACAATAAATATTATATTCAATAATATATAATGATAAATATCATAGTTCTCATAGCTGGTATTATAGTAACCCGTGTATTCTTTGCTACACTACCCATGATGTTTCCGCGAGTAGATAAAGAACTATATCTGCCATATGAGCTTTGGTCCTATGCATTGGTTGTTTTTGTGTCGGTACTTCCTAATTCAGTGGGTTCTTATGTATATGCCTTAAAAGCTAAAGGTAGATAATATAACTATTTAATTTCATTTAAAATTGAATTAAATAATTATTCAATAAATTATACTATATTATGAATAAACGCATCAACAAGACAATCGACAAATGGTGGACCGAAATGCGACAAAATATTCAGAATCAAGTTACAACAACACCAAACATTACAGCTGTCGCCCTCATGCATAATTTATGGAACACAGCGCCGTTGGTACTAAAAGAAAGTGATTATCAAAAACGGCAGCGCGCAAAAAATATCGTACCCCTTTATGAACGTTGTATCGCAAAACGCGCAAACGGCGAGCAATGTACAAGGCGGCGACGCGAGGGTGCCAATTTCTGCGGCACCCATGCCAAGGGAACACCGCACGGCACCATTAATATGGACGCTGTCGAAACACCACTCAAAAAAGTTGATGTCTGGATTCAAGAAATGGGCGGTATCAGTTATTATATCGATGGAGAGGGAAATGTCTATAACCCACAGGACGTTTTCCAAAATAAAGTTGACCCGCGAAAGATCCATCGCTATGAAAAGCATAGTGATGGAACATATACCATTGTTTCATAATCATACCTAACATCTGATTCCCAATTTTTTAATTACACTGGTCTGAACGCCAAAAATAGCATGAAAAAATATTCCCAGTAAAAACCACCCAATTGTAGATAGTACCAAAGGTATTTTTGATATATATGCTGTTAGAGCAGCAACAACTAATGTTAGCAAATAATCAACCACTGCAACACCCATAAAACGCCATCTATGCACGCCCTGCTTGGGAACCCCAAAGAAATTTCGATACTTACTAAAAATACACACACTCATCTATAATTTACATATATTAAAAATGCGAATAATATATTTTTGTTTAATATTTAACTATGTTAATGTCCGAATCCATACGTGTATTAACCTTCAATATATATATAGGACATCCCTACTATTTATTAGAAGGAAAACATTCCCTCGCACAATCTGTTCGATTAGATTCACAAATTGAAGAGATTAAAAAACTTAACCCCGATATATTTTGCCTGCAGGAAATGTATTCCTCAAACCTATTGGATATATATAAAGAACACTTTCCAAATTTCAAATGTTTTTACATTAAAGATACAATTGCCTTTAATCATATCTTTCTATACGCAGTTATGTTAGCCTTCTACCTTTACATAATACACTTGCCATTAAATACCGAGTATATACTATTTCTACTTGTCTTGTTTAGCAGTTGCTGCTACTACTTCGTTTTCTATACTACACCCGGCATTTTTATTAATGGGAATATCAGAACTGCGAACGTAATTTTTTATAGACGTGATAAATTTAAATATAAAAGTGGCAACGCCCATCATTTCAACAATCAAGACGGGGATATCCTTAATATAGGCAGAAAAAGGGGATTTATCACCCTTAATTTAACATACAAAGGCAAAGAAATACAAGTAATTAACTGCCACCTTAGCAATAAACAAGATAATTTAGAACGTTATCAACCGCCTATATCAAACATAAACCGATACGAACAAGTCATCCAGCTAATCAAAGCAAATAAACTTAAAGATTCTAAAATACCCATAATTATTTGCGGTGATTTCAACTCATGTAATACCACTTTAGAAGTAACAAAACTAAAGGAATATATGCAGCAAACATTGGAAAATAAATATAATCATACTTGGAGCAAAAGTAATGATTTAACCTCATTATTCCATATCTGCGATGACCATCAAGCCGACTATATCTTCTATAAATCATTGAAATGCTGTGATGGCGATATGGTTTTTAATAATATTAAACCAAATTTATCAGATCATTATGGCGTCTTATCATCTCTAATCTTCTTATAGCCTGACCTATATAACGCATACATGACAATGCCTAATCCAAGGCTAGTAAAAACATGCCACCAAGCATGCAAATAATATTGTTGAACAGAACTACAAAAGAATTTATCCAAAAGCCAGCAGCCGGCACCCACGGCAAAGAAGAATATATATAACTTGTAAAGTACATTATCATGTGTCGTTTTAAGGGCTTGCATGCCAAGATAGATATTTATCGTCGTAATAGAAAAGAAGAAAATTATAAAATATTTATAAAATGACAGATAAAATAAGAATATGCAGAAAATCAAATAAGGAGATATAGTTGGGTGATGATATCGTAAACCATAAAAACTCGTCGTAAGCATTGCCAATTCATCGGCCCACTGCCCATAATATCGAAGAGTACCATGTAACATTATCGATCCAAGTCCAATCCATATTACCCCAATCGCTATAGGTCGAATATGCGTTTGCAAAAATAACCAACCTACAAATAAATAAAGGCAAGAACTCATCGTATTATAATATTCAGCAATCCATGTAGAGTGCGTATATGCCGTTTCACAAAAACTCACACTGGCATCGGGTGTACCCCAAAAATACATATTGAATTAATAGCAAATATGTATTTAAACATCTTATTAATATTAATTATCTTGGACAGCTTCCTCCACCTTTTTATATTTTTCAACCTTAAAGAAGCGCTTATATTTCTTTTTCCCCTCTTTTGTATAACCATCGCATTCTCTTACTGGACGCATTTGATAGTCTGAAGCCTTCAATAATTGCCGCACAAGATTCAATAATGGCCACCGCTCCTTTTTAACTGCCGTCTGTTGCAATCCCGTCATCGCTGAAGAACTATAGATCTTCTTGATTTCCTGAATATCACCAGATATACTATTATAAGTAGACATCGAGAGAAATACCTCGCGCGGAATCTTCATTCCTTGCAACTGCGCCTCATCGGTAAAGGGAATATTACATTTATTCAACAATAATCTCACCTTTTCATTCATTGTTTGTAATATATAATTATTTCTTAAATGAAAATAATTACATAATAACACATTTAACGGCGGCGGCGCGTGCGACGGCGATGGCGAGATCCCCCGCGAAGGGCACCACGACGTCTCAACATGCTGCGGGCACGGCGGGCAATACGCTGGTAGGTTTTGCGGCGGTGACGCGGGCGCGACTTGCCGTGGTAGGAGCTGTGCGGCTTGCCCCACTGGCGCGCGCGCACGTAGGCAGCGTACAAACCCTTTTTATTAACGCGGCATGTTCCTTTGGCGCATACCGGGAAACTCTTTTTCGGTCCCAAGAAACACTTGCGACCACAATCACGCAACATCACAGTGCGCGCATGACCTTGTGGGGCAATCTTTCCCCAACCTGCCCATGGAACAGATTTTCTGCCTCCGCGGCGGCGGCGGCGACGAGTACGGCGGCGACTTCTACGTGTGTGTCTAGACATTATATAAATAATCGATATTTTTTTTTTCGGCGCGGCAAAATTACGGCATTATCCCTAAACGCAGCTGTTTATTAATATGTTCTACCACTGCCGGCACATCGGCGATCGTATCCACCACATAATGCGCCCCCGCCTTTTGCAACATATCTCGCGATTTCTTATTTCTCTCTTCTAATTCGTCCATTGAGAGACGACGCTCATGCTCCAAACTATCAACATCCATATAATTAGAGAACCGCGACAAACCTATCGTCCAACAACCCGCCGCCAGTCCTTCACCAACACCACCAATCGTATCATCTACTTTTACAACAGACTGAATAGGACTAATACCCAGTATATCTAAATTCTTATACACCATAAATGGTTCAGGGCGCGCACCATGAATTACATCATCGCCAGCCACAGCACAATCCGGGGAATAACCCTGCGCACGCGTTTCTTTCAAAAGCACTTCGACCATCTCACGTGTAAAACCAGTTGTCATACCTATTTTAAGATTATGTTTGTGCCGCAACTCATATACTGCTTGTTTTGTACCATGAATCAACGTAGAATAGGTGGGCAAACAAGCCAATTGCAGTGGCACAAAATCCGCAAACATTCGTTCAACATCTTTTGCAGTGGGAGGAGCCCCATGTTTAAGCTCCCACCGCTCCGCAACATCAGGTATCTTCAAAATTTCAGCTATATGCAAATCCTTCCGCAATCCCATTGGCAATCTGGCCTCCAACATCGTAATAGGTACGCCATGTTTATAAAACACGTCTTGGAAGACAACTGCCGGAGCAATAACATACTTATCCGCTGTTGTTCCACTCCAATCAAGAATACACGCTTTGAGAGGCCCAGCATATTTTCGTACATATCTATACATTTATAAATGTATTAAACGTCGTCTATTTATATTGATTATATGAAGGATATCATTGCCAAAACTATTGGCTTCAAAGCTGTAAATACCATGATACAATTCAAATTATCCGCCAAACAGGCAGATAATATCACGTCCGGCATTCATGCCACAGCAACAACACTGGCACTTTTTGAATACTTCTATGATCCTACACATAAAAAATTTAATAGTATACGTTCATTTTCAACAGCCTATTTTCTATATGATATTGGACAAATTCTTTCATATGCAAAATTTAATATTATGCAACTTTCATATTTATATCATCATTTAGCAGCCATCTATATGTTACACGCCCCTTTGAAACATATTATCCCCGTTAGTGAAATTCTTTTCCTTGGCGAGTTATCGAACCTACCAACCTATCCACTCTACCACTATCTTCACACAAAAACACCAAACAAAAATAAAATTGCTTTTTTGCGCCTATTGCAAAAATTTATGTATGTTGGCATTCGCGTTCCAGTTATGACACAAATTCTTATACAATTTCTTCAAAAACCATACACGCATACAAAAAAATTAGCTTATCCAATATTTCCTATTTGGCTAATGGGCATGGTTTGGTCTTTTAAAATTATCTCACAATAATATAAATGTCACAAAGTAGTTCTGAACAACATTATTCACTGCCATCACAATCTAGATCACCCGCACCATCTGATTTTACAGAAGAAGATACGACAGAAACCGAAGAAGAAGATACATTTCCACACGAAGACCAGCTACAACAATTCGCCCACCCGCGTGTTGTTGCCTCCCGTAGAAGTATGATACAGAGACCCCGCCGCCACGCCGTCCGCGCACAACTAAGCGCACCAGCTGTCGCTATCACGGATCCACTGGCGGTCCGTGAAGAACCTCTACTTCCCGGATATGGTTGTAATACTCGTTGTGGTTCGGACGTTTTACGCGGCGCGCCATTAGGAGTGAATCCTCCCGCTCCGCACAGCGGCATGCGCGCGCGTAATATTACCCAAAACCATATTAGACAAGCCATGTATGCTTGTACGCCCTGGCGGGTAGTGAGACGCAATGCGCGCGGATCTGTGGAAGAGGCAGGGAACGCTGGAATTGCTAATCTCGGTGCCGGATCCTTTGGAAAGGTCTTTCGCGCAGATATTGCCAAAAAAAATGCCGCTGGCGCTTTTACAGATATATATAATGCCGCTATTAAGGGTAGCATAATACGCGAGAATAAACTAAATACTTTTTTTGATGAATGTCGTATTGTTCACAAAGCCGCAGCTCTTGGTATAGGACCACACATATATGGTCATTTTTGTTGTAGAGTAGCAGATACAATGGAGCCGACTATAGTAAGGCGCAACAACCGGACGAGGAGGGCGGCACCACGCCCCCAGAGTTGGTGGCTTTGTGGATTTATCATGAAAGGATACACAGCACAGGCTAGTGATGCTTTCTGGCGCCCTGATCCCAATAGGAATATCACTAGAGATGAAAAGAAAAAGATACTAAGAGATATTTTAGCACTTATAACAGCCGCAACGAACAACGATTTATTTTGCCGTGATGTCAAATTAGCAAATTACGTTGTAGACTACCGAAATGCTGGAGTGTTGGCAGACGATCGGACATCAAACCCCATCTTCGTTCGTATGATTGATTTTGGTACCGATTATTGTCGTCAGACGCTCACAGACTCCTTCACAAGCCTACATGCACGCGTACGCGAAATAGTTAACGCAAATAGAAATGCTAATGATAATGCATACCCATATCGACAAATACCGGAGAGGGCTCATCCTGCAAAGATGTCCGTTTTTCGCAAACTCTTGCAACAAACCTCCCCTGACCACCCTCAAAGAACTGAAAGGTTTTTTAAAACTATATATGCCAACATTATCCAACTTTTATTTATGTTGGGGACGCTGCAAAGGCTTGAAGCAAATCGGGCTGCTCTCGCGGGGGCACGACCACAATGGTTTCAAGATTCAGAAAAAGCTATTTGGTTGGTCTTTCTAGAACAACCACTAATTGCGCAGATATGCGATCCAGCTGGAACAATGACAGCCATCAATGATACTATGCTAGAAGCTATATTAAGTGTTATAAGTCATGATGCTGGACTTTTCAGAAATACAATGCATTATACTCGCCGCAACGCCAATATTGCGGCAGAGCATGTGGAGGACGCGAGGGACGCTTTGATATCAGCCTTGTCGCTGAACGATCCCAGCCTGCCTTCATACGATACATACATGGGACAGCGACTACCGAATGTACGTAGAGAATTTTACTATAATGAATTACTAGAACTATGTCGCCCAGAAGAAATACGCGTCGCAACAATCGAGCAGAACATTAGAAGAAGGCGCCGCGGATTTTTGAAGAAAATATTCAAGCGCGGTGGCCGCCGACGTACTCGCCGGCGCAGAAAACGGAAAACACGACGCCGCCGCAGAAAACGGAAAACACGACGCCGCCGCAGAAAGCGAAAAACGCGCCGTAAACGCTGAGAATGTCTTGCTAAGCAATAAGGTAAGTAATTATAAAGATATTAAATATATATGCTCTTATATATATTGAATGATTCATGATAAAAATTTTCTTAAATTCTTGGAAGCAAAACGAAGAATACGGCGAAAGCGCACACAAATTATTAAAAATCTATTTACCATAGAGAAAAAATATACCCTCCGAAATGCATTCATAAAAATATACAATTCAGCAAAAGAAAACGCTAAGAAACAGCATACTCGGTGGAATGATTTTTCTTTGGAATACAAAAATACCACGGGAGAGAAACCCCCCTTTATGCTGAAAAACTGGTTTTATGAACCAGAGTATATTTAATCCTATTTTTATTTAAAAAAAGCATAATAACCTATGTATAATGAGTCAACAAGCACAAACCCTCCCTCCAACTAATGAGAAGGTCGAGACCCGTGATACCCCAGCACAGCCACAAGTAAATCTTTCTGAAATCAAGGTCGATAGTGAAAATACCGCGCTGAATCTTCTTGTTTCTTTCGTTGCACTTGCCCAGCGCCGCGGCGCCTTCAACCTCGAGGAAGCCGCCAAGATTTTCGAATGCGTTAATATGTTTCGTCGCAATGTCCCCCAAACTAATTAATTAAAATATAAAAAATAATTTATTTTATATTCTATGCCTTTTAAAAATAAATGTGATTTCCTATTAAAAATTTTTCTCAAGGACAAGGAAATAAGGGGGGCGCCCAGTGAAATTTATCGATCTTATCTTACAGAATGCCAACGATTATGTTCCTCGGCGGAAAAAGATGATTTTAAGTGTAAAAACTTTATGTCAATTATGGAATACATTATTGAGACTCATCCAACTCCAATTCGCCACGAATAAAGTCCGCGCGCTGCGCCGGTGTAAGTGCAGCCCAATAAATACGCGACTCTACCTTCGAATTGAGAGAACCAAGGCACGTGATGAAATTATTTATGAAAAGCCGCCGCGACAAGGGTAACGTATGACGATATAATTGGAGCCGTTCCGGACTCATATCATCTTCAGGTATATGTAGTACAGGCATAAGGAATGTTCTGCGGGCTATTCTAGGATGCCATCCCCAGATTTTATCAGGCAAATACTTATCCCAACACTTATAAAAAGCATCTACATATCCATACATTGTAGCCTGTTGTAAATTCATATACGAAATCAAATCATTAGACAACCAGTCCCAAGTATCATGATCATCATTATTAGCGGCTAATGGCCACCTTGCACTATATATCGCATAAACATCATCTAGCCCTGTTGTAAAGCTCTGAATATCCTCCAGTAATGCAGCGGGCTGTGGTGTAGCATACATGGACTTAATAAGATCGAGTGGTGCGCCCGCCGGAGCAAGAGCATAAAGTATCTGTGCTACTTCTTCCATTTTTGTAACTTCAAAAATTACCAAATTTAATGGTTCAATTTTATTCTTCAGAAGATTTTATATCCAAAGATTGAGCATCATTAAAATATATATAATAAACCATGACAAAAACACTACACAACACATATCCAAGATCTTCCATACGCGTCCATATAAAAATATCATATATTGAATCAGATACATCTATAAATTTTTTAATTTTTTCCCGATATAAGAGTATACCCAAAGTTAAAAGCGAGCCAAGCAAGCGTATAATAAGTTTCCTTTTGCTATATTCCTCTGTTAGTACTCTATCTTCTATCAGAAGTATTATTCCACATAGAATGCCATAGCAAGCTAGAAAGATAATATCATTTTTATTACGATTGAGTATAAAAGTTTTTAATCGCGGAAAATGATAAATAAATCCTACTAATCCAAGACCAACTGATACTTTCCATGGAAGAATGTCTATTAGGGGGGGATGGATCACACCAATTATACCCAAACCGACCAGCGCTATAGTCCATAAAATATACAAATCTTTTGTAAAGAAAATAATATATGCAGTCAACAAAAGAAGGAGTGAAACAAATAAATATTTATAATTTAATAACAAGTTATTATCATAAATATCATCTACTATTTTAACTAAAATTCCATATATGAAACTCAATAAAGCATTCATTATATAATTGTTACGTTATTATATTTATTTTATTATATATTTTAGATTATATGTATAAAAATGAAATAACTCCTTCTTTAGAACATTATCTAACTCAAGTAAATAATCCCAAAATTCGTAGCATAATTAAATACGCCATTGAAGGAGGCAAATGTGTTCGCGGATTTATCGTCAAACATATTATTGATACGTTAGGAAACGAGAAAGATAAAACACATTGGGAGCCCATTGCTTGTATCGAACTTATTCACGCGGCTAGCTTAATTGTCGATGATTTGCCTTGTATGGATAATGATTCAATGCGCCGAGGAAAAATTTCAACATTTGTTAAATTTGGGAAACATGAAGCTATTCTTATCTCCCTCTACATGGTCTCGGAATCAGTTAGACTTATCACAAATGCTCTTACCAAAAAAACACTCGATCGCTGTCAATTACTCATTAATGAATGGTGTAACTTATTGGGTAAAAATCTCGTTCTGGGGCAACTTCTTGACCTCAAAACAGAAGCTAGCGAATATTTTAATATCCCCATCAATACAAATAATTTTAATGATCTCCTAATAAAATATAAAACTTGCTCCCTTTTTTCATTTTCCTTTTTATTAGGAGCATTGTATGCTGGAATAGAGTTCGACGTTGAAGACTTTAAAACTATGGGACAGCATTTCGGTATGTTATTTCAATTAGTTGATGACTACACTGATGTCGCAGAAGATGATAAAAATGTTAATTACGTATTAAAACATGGTATACAAAAAACAACATCCAAATACCTTGAATCTCGCGCGCAATTTATTATATTACTCAAAAAATATAAGCTTAACACCCCCAAGTTCATGCAAATGATCGAAAAACTAGACACTTATATTCCTAATTTAATTCACAAATCAGTTCAACAACAAACCTCCTTAACAAATTAAATATGCTTAAAAATAAGTGCATACAACGTATATGCACTTATTAAAAATATATACATTTTTCTCTTTGCTGTTTTTTGCAAGCAGTATGCGTGCTGTTGGGTGGTGGGTCGGCAATACGGATACTCCGAGTTTTCCTCTCGAAAAATTTCCATGGGATATTTATACCCATATCAGAGTTGGTGATCCTATCACAAATCAAAATGCCAGTGTATTTTGCAATAAGACAGATTACAATTTTCAGCATATTGTACAACAAGCTCATAAACATAATGTAAAGGTAACATGGGGGAGCGGCTTGGGGCGTGCCGAGCATGATATCTTATGGAATCCCGAAGCAATACAAATGCGAAATAACTATATTAATAGTATTGGACAGGCGGTGCGTGAATGTAATGTCGATGGGATAGAAGTGGATTATGAATTCCAAGATAGTAAATACATGAAATGGGGATTCGTAACACCCGAAGAATCAACACACTACTCACACTTTCTCTCTGATATGAAAACAGCACTCGGACCAGATAAAGAAGTTTCCTGTGATGTCAGTATTTGGGGGTTCGCACCCGGGAATTATCTATTGGGAATACTTCCATGGATAAATGCCACAATCCTTAATCGTGGGGGTTTTGATTATATAAATACAATGAGTTATCATTGGAATAAACAAGGTGATTTGTGGCCTTGGAAAAAAGATGGGTGGTTCATCGACACATGGGGTATCGATCGGAGCCGCGTTAATATAGGGGTTCCATATTTTTCCAAGAAGTGGGGCGGGAAGCGGCTTGTTTCTGAGCCAATCTGGCGCTCACTATCCCCTATTTGCCCCAATATCAATCCCGATTCGAACACTTGCAATAATATTACTTTTGTAGGAAAAAATATGAATTTAGAATTAGGTAAATGGATTGCCAGTGAAGGCTTTGGAGGCGTTTTTCCTTGGGCAGCTAATTATGATTCAATAGAATACAACAATTCATTAGTAGAATGGTTGTACAAGGGTTTGACTACCAGATAGATAAACCAGTATATTTCTTAATGGCAGCGTGTTGAGCTGCAGCTTGCTTGGCATTTTTGCAATATCCATCTATACCACATGTAAATTTTTCCTTGGGGCTCAGCAATTTCGACGCCGTACACTGAAATTTATTGTTAAAATTTTGAAAAAGAAAGGCATGGTTGCATTTCTCGGCGAATCCCCCACGACGCCGGCGCGTCTTGCGTTTCTTCCGGCGCTTTCTCCGCGTCCGGCGTTTTCTACGGCGACCTCCACTCATGCAGAGCCCATTCCCACAACCCCCGCGCTGTTTGCGACGGCGACTCTTTCGCCCCCGGCGCCGGCGGCGTCTCCCTCCAAATCCTAACCATCTTTTACGCGTCGATCTGAAATGATTACCTATATGTCCATGTGGGTGACCAGTAATCCCCTTTCTCACTCCAGTCGCAAAGGCACCATCCGGATGAAAATAACCGAAAAGCGGTTTGTCTGTTGTTATCGGAGCAGTCTCCTTGGGAGCCCCCGCCGCCGCATCGCGCTCCCGCGCCTTTTGCGCCGCTTTTTCTCTCGCGTCCTCTAACGCGTTTGTGACCTTCGCAGGCGGTTTTGCTGGCTCATCTTTTTGACCTTGTTTGAACCTCCCGACCGCTAACGATTTCGCTCTCGCCGTCTTCCAAAGAGCTTTTCCACTCCTACCTTTGCGCTTATTCCCTTGCTCATCCACACCTAGGCGCGCTTGCTGCTCAGCTGTATAATAAAGTTCTGTAGATCCACCTATATCACGTTCTCCTTCTGGCTTCTCAATCTCTCCGCGCGTCCATGCTGGACCTACCGCGTCCAGTTTGGGAACAGGGATTATTTCTCTCTCCTCTGGTGGCACTATGTCATCACCTCCACCCATCGCCTGCAGTTCTTCTTTGAGTTCCTGAATGCGCTGCTGGTTTTTGTACGCAGCCGCAGTCATCCAAGCACCTTTTTTGTCGCGCTCGGAAACGTTGTACTTTTTTTCCGCATTTGCTAGCTCGTATTCTACAATTTCACGTGTCCGCTGCGGTTGTTGTGCTTGTGTTTCTCTAAACTCCGTAGGTCTATGCTTTTTCATTGCTTTTTCTCGTGCCATTTCAACTAAATTCTGCGACATTTATATATATATATAAAGGATAAAATATAAATATAAATAATTAGCGTCGAGTGCGGCGACGCCGACGACGCCGTTTGGTGCGACGGCGTTTGGTGCGACGGCGGCGATGTTTGCTGCGCCGGCGGCGGCGTTTGGTGCGGCGACGCCGGCGAGTCGACCTTCCGCCACGCTTGAAGCCGCGCCGCCACGATCGCCCAGTTAATTTATGCAAGAAACCAGGTTCATTACCCGATTGGGTATGGAAACCATATTTCATCTTTTGTCTTTGCTGC